>Ga0123340_1006126_pt1 | contig 11474 bp, 10 predicted proteins | sample SirMexnodulemix_FD_89961 | JGI IMG/M metagenome (GOLD analysis project Ga0123340, IMG submission 89961) | Root nodule microbial communities of legume samples collected from Mexico - Siratro Mexico nodule mix | ecosystem: Host-associated > Plants > Roots > Nodule | place: Mexico: Nepantla... | reverse complement strand
GGGGTTGGTTTGGGTTCTAAGAGAGCGTAACCATTTATTTGACACTGCTGCCATGCTATGACTTCATGCATTAGTCATGGCATTTTGTAATATGATGCATTTTCAGTTATGGGATGCAAGTACAGGTCAAGAATTTTCTCAATTCACTGAACATGAGAAGAGGGCTTGGTCTGTTGACTTCTCTGTTGTATGCCCCACGAAGTTTGCCAGTGGAAGTGATGATTGTACTGTCAAGCTGTGGAGCATTAGTGAGGTAAGCCCCCTTTTCATGTGCAAAAACACACACATACAGTACATACGCATCTAAGCATGTGGGTGAGCATATTTTGCTTGACTTCAAATTGGTAAGGAAGAAAGAAACTAGAGTTACAATGTAATTGAATTTTGTTTCTTTCTGAGCTTTTCTTGTATTTATGATCTGAAACATAAAATACATCGTAACTTTTGACATTCACTGTTCATTTGGGTTGATCATGGACTGGCCAACCCGTCTTAAAAATTTCAGCTAGGGTTGGGTTCTTGCGTTGAATTGGTTTGAAAATAGATAAACTTGTACCAATTGGTTGGGTAATAGGTTTGGAAATTTCAAACCTGACCTGAGCCGAACCTTTTCAAAAAGTTTGAATCAATGTTATTAGAATTGTAAGATTCGGTGCAGTTCGGCTAGCTATCAATCTCGAATGACTTTGAATATCATGGTCTATGAATGAGTTGGTGCAATTTCGTTTCATCAATATTTAGTAAGAAGTTACAATTTAGAAATTCATTATTTCTTGTTTTATACTTCTCTTTTACCAGTTCTCATGAAAAAAATTGTAAAGTCATATAAGTTTAAATGGTTAAATGAAAAGGAATTGAAAGAGCACTTATGAACGTATCCTATTTTCTCATTCCTCTGGGACTTCTTCGTTCAATGCACGCACTCTAGTTGTGTGTTTCATTTCTTTGTTTTCATTCTTTCAAAATAGAGACTTCACAAGCTTAGATATAACTAATTGTTTTGTTTTATGGTTAATTTTACTTTAAATTGTTACATTGAACTCCATATATTGGCTATATGATATATTTGAAATTATTTTTCATTGTCATTCCAAAATTAGCCTGGCTATTTTTTATCTGCAGATTGATTTGATACCCTTGGTTTGGGTTTGGGTCCAAAATTTCCTAAAACCTGACCCTTGCTCACACCTGCAAATTCCCCCCTTTAAAATAAAAAACTTGATCACTTAACCTTCTGTATTCGTATCAAGAAGATGAATGTAAGAATTTTTTTTGCCTAACCAATTGTATGGAGAAGGTTTTCTGTTAAATTGTTTTATCTTGTGTTAAATATAATTTTAGTTCCTACAAACAAGGCCATGCTTGATTTTAGTAACTAGATATAATCATTTCTTTTTGGTTCCTCATTTATGGTAATCTATGATGCACAAATATGATACGCAAATTGGATACGATACAGGCGCATGCGATATGGCTTTACGCTTATTTTAAAAGTAGAGGATGTTCTGCTTGACATATGCTTTGTTAAAAATGTTTAAAAAATTCTTAGAATGTAATAAATATATAATTGTAATTCGGAAGATTTAAATTAAAATTACATTTCTTGAACATTGTCAAAATAAAAAGTATTGTAAATCATTATCATCATAAAAACATTTATTCTTCATGGGTTTGGGTACTTCATAGATACGTATTGGTGAAGTATACTAAAGTATCTATATCGGATACGGATACATGAAACAAATTGAAGTATCAGTGCATCATATATGGTAATATGTGCCCTTATTATTATAAACAAGGGACCAAAAGGAGACATTCTTTTGTTTGGGACTAAAATCATATTCAAGACTTCTATCTTTATTTTTCAAAATAAATAATGTGGTAGTGGAGACCTGTAGTCCATAATGGATAGATTTTGCTTCACATTGTCTTTTCAAAAGTACAGGATGCTGGAAAAGAGTGAATGATAATTTCTTCCCGATAATTAATCAAGAGCTAATGCAATATAATATTTTTTTTCAGAGGAACTGTTTGGGCACAATCAGGAATGTTGCTAATGTCTGCTGTGTTCAATTCTCTGCTCATTCCTCCCATTTGCTGGCCTTTGGATCTGCAGATTACTCAACATATTGCTATGATCTTCGCAATCTTAGAAGTCCCTGGTGTGTATTGGCTGGCCATCGTAAGGCCGTTAGCTATGTCATATTCTTGGACTCTGAAACACTTGTTTCTGCTTCTACTGATAATACATTGAAGATCTGGGATCTCAATAAAACCTCTCCTGTGGGTGCATCCATTAATGCTTGCAGCCTAACCCTGTCGGGACACACCAACGAAAAGGTTTGGTTTTAAATTTAACAGCACTGGGTGGAATTTATGTTTATGAAGTGTCTGTAAAGCTTGTTTGTTACTCTTTCAAATTGCTCTAAAAACTTCACTTTTTGGGGGTTTAAATGGAGCCTCAGATTATGGTTGATGATCTGAATATCAAAATCAATTATATGAGATCCATATTGGTTTTGAAAATGATTTGTTCACTGCTGGGGATTAACTATGCCTGCGTGTCAGGAAATAGATCTGTTTTTGACATTACACTGGCCCATCCTTATGTTTTCCTAATTGGTTAGCTGAAATCTTCTGCCCCCTTCTTGACAGAATTTTGTGGGTCTGTCAGTCGCTGATGGATACATAGCATGTGGTTCAGAAACAAATGAGGTATATATCTCCCTCACTCTCCTTGAGATTTCGTTAAAACTCTCATGACGCACTTCCTTTTTTTCACCCGCAGATTAATCTTCCTTAATTGTTTTAAAAACAGTATATATCACACGAACTCTTTCAAATGTTTGAAAATTGTGTCATGTTTTCTTGTAAATGATGTTTCTATAATGGCAAAAGAAAAAACTAAAGAATTGTGTCCTCAAGAAATTTTACAATGTCTGTAATTTATTGTATTCAAAATTTATTTAATGACCAATATAGAAAAGCGAATAGGCCAGAATTTTTTAATATCGAGCAGAAAGTTGTGGGTGTGTGCAGGCATCACAATCATGTTTTCTTGCAGGTTTTTTCCTACTATAGATCGCTTCCCATGCCAATCACTTCGCACAAATTTGGGTCCATTGATCCCATTTCTGGCAAGGACACAGAGGATGACAATGGACAGTTTGTTTCAAGTGTGTGCTGGAGAGGGAAATCCGACATGCTTATTGCAGCCAATTCAAGTGGATGTGTGAAAGTGTTGCAGATGGTTTAAAGGAAAGGCTCCCCATGGCTGAATTACAGTTTTGCGAGTTCCTGGAGTTTGTCCTTGTCACTCAGGCACTCGGCCCAATCCCATGAACCTGTTGGGAGCGTATAAAAATTCTTTTTGACATCTTGAGCTATGGCCTTTAATTTGAAGTAGAAGTGCTTCAATGTCGGCCATAATTGAATGGAGAAATATATCTGCAATCTAAATCCTCATCTGTTTTGGTAGTTGGATTCATCATCATGTGCAACTCGGACTCGCAAACCAGAATTTCACATTGTCATATGTAGAAGCTTGTCATACTTAAATATCGCTGGGATCAACCCGAGAAGCAGATTGAATACGATACTAATTAAGGTTCACTATAGAGAAACTTCTCAACAAACATTAATTGGAGAAGAAAACAAATCAAATTTCTCGTATGAGTTAAAATCAATTTGCGTACATCGGTTCTCTTAAAGCTTCCTCATCATTTAGTATTTAAAACTGATGTGCGTAATTTAATTTTAACTTTACTTAGAAATTTGATTCGAATCTGTACTTATTGATAAAATTATCTAAATTGGGCTTAAGATTTTAGAGTTGAAATAGTTGGTGCTAAGTTGGTTATTAGCTCAAGAATGTACCTGTATCCATGCAAAGGTTAACCGTGCCAATGTAAATTGTATTGCTGTCCTTTACAGATTTTTTTATTTATGAAGGACTAGCAACTGTAGGGTTTATAGGAAAAGTGATTGTTTATCATAAGATGAATCAATTCCTTGCCATGAATGGTAAGCATATAACTTCAGGTTTACAGTCTCTTTTTCTTTCTTTCTTTCCTTTTCTGTCTCTATGCCACGCTTCATCTACAAGGACTGTTTTATAATACATCGCCTTAGTAAAGTCCATGTATATTTCTATTTGTAATTGTTCAGTGTGCTAGATACTTCCAATAAAAGCTTTCGTACCACGTATTTCGTCGAGGTTATTTATTATTTAAAAGAACATTTATTTTTTTAATCATTTATAGGTTATTTTAGGTTAAGTCATATCATATCATAATCGGATTAAGCTTAAACTTCCAGAAATATGATAATTACAAAAAAGAAATCAGTACAAAATCGAAATAATTAAACCTAATAATTTTGAGTTCAATATCTATGAATACAGTTGCATTAAGCATATAATTCAACTCATACAATTTTTCCCTTCATAGAGATTAAATACGGTGCCAAACCAAAAGTAATAATAAGATTAATATAAAGACATATGTTTGTCCTAATTTTATAAATAAAATAAAACTTAATTCAAAGAGCTGAAAAATGAATTAATATAATAACTTCATAAATATTTATTTGTTTAAGTGAGTGTTGTTCTAATTTTATAAATAAATTTTTTTAATCAAATAATTTATATTGATTTGAATATCATTAACATTACGACCATTTTAACGAGATGATTTGAAATCCTAATTTGATTTGGAGAAGATTGAAACAGAAAGGACAGAGAATTGGGGAGGCAACCTCCAATAATTTATACATAGAAATATCTCCCTCCACCAAAAGTTCAGAAGCTAAAACTCTTCTCCTAAAACACAAGAAACCTCCAAAAGATTGCCAATAGTACAACTCTGCATGAAACTATGCTTCTAACCTTCCCTTAACAAGCTACATTTTGAGCTTCCATACTTGCCTTATGAGATATGCCTGTGTTAAGCAGGAGCATATAAACGTGGGGAAGATTTGCATAATCTAAAAACATGTGAATCTTCCACCACAAGTCGTGAAAGTCAAAAGGGCCTTAATCTGAGACATGGCCACAAGTTGAACTCGCATATGGACTCAAACGGCCCGATTCAAACGGTGACATGCTTCCTCTTTTCTTCACGAAACTGCTTTCGGAGTCAGAAAGATGACCGCTTGTTTTTTTTCTTCTCAAACAGGGGCTTAGGGGACTCAATGCCAACGGCGAAAACCTATCTGTTGACACAGAAACTGAGACATTATTACTTTTTCTGCTACTTGTGGATGTTCTTGGAGTACTCAATGGATGGCTTGGCGTGAGCCCCTTCAAATTGGTGTCAGTGTTGACACGTCTTATTCTTCCCGGACTCAGAGATTGGTTCAACGTCATTTGTGACTTCATCCTTGAACTATCTGTCATTCTACCATATCTAGTTAACGGTGACTGATCCATTTTTTGGGACCTTAAACTAGCCCTAGGATCCGACAAAGTGCCCTCGTGTTTTCTCCTTGAAGGAAGTGGCGGTGATGGTGATGGTGATGGTGATCGATTCCCTTTAGAGTTGCGATCCGATTCATACCCCAGAAGAGGTCGTCTTTTACTGGGGCTCAAACTACTTGGTGCCAATGATGGTGCATTCACCGTTCTCGTCCTTGATGATGGTGGTAATGATTTTGTCGTCCGCAATTTTGGCGTTCCTGTTTAAACCAGTTCATATGCATTTAGTTTCTTGCAATCAAGTTCAGCAAAATATATATGGTGTTCATGAATGATTTTTGAACGTAAAGAAGATGAAACCTTGGTCATTCTTTGTCTTCACATGTGTTTGCTTCTTTATTCTAACAGTTTTCTTGAAGGGTACTTGAGAGGAAACAGAGCGTGCGTCATCGCAAACTGATCTGGGAGTTTGAGGGAGCGGATCTTCCACTATGGATGCGTTATCATCATCACACACTGCGCTTGGTTCGTCACTCTCACTCCTGCACCCATCCTTTCGGTGGTGCTCGCAGCACTCATCTTTCGGATTCATTTTCTCTTTCTCCACAACCTTATAAGCAAACATTTCATAGGGTATCTGCGACACAGCGGACACACAAGATGAACTCTCGGTGGAAGAGCTCTTTAGGAACGTTGTCTCTATCTCGCAGCAATCGACGGGCGGAACCTCAAGATCGTTGAGCTCAGGGTTGATCACTTGGGACTCCGAGTTCATGGCAAGGAACTTTTTTATGTACCGCAAAATCCTACAGATGGAGGAGAAGCTGGGACGCTGAGAGGGGTCAGTTTGCCAGCACTTCTTGATCAAACTCACAAGGTATTTCGGAGAACGGTAAGGAAACAACGGCCTCTCACCGACCTTGATGTTCTGCATCATTCTGTCTCCTCGAAGGTGGCTATCTTCAAAAGGCACTTTCCCTGTCAACAACTCGAAGCATATCATTCCAAAGCTGTAAGCGTCGGCTTTCTCCGAAGAAGAAGCTCGGTCATTCTGCGTTTGCTCCAACCGGGATACAATTTCAGGAGCATACCAAGTTAAAGGGTTAAAGTCACTAGCGTCGGCACCACCATTTTTGACAGAAGGCAAGGCAAACCCTGCAACCTTTGCCTGAAAATAACCCTCTTGGGAGTTCCTTGACTTGAGGTAAATATTATAAGGGTTGAGTTGTCCATGATAAATGCCTTGGGCATGCAGGTACTCCATGCCTCTGGCAATCTGAAGCATGAGGTCCACCACCACAGGGACAGAGAACAAAATCTGCCTCCTCGGACCACAATTTTCTCTCATGTAAGTCCACAAATCCTTGTTCATCAACTCCATTACAAAACAAAACTCTTGCTTCTCCTCGTCGTAAAACCCGCAAAGGTATTGCAATATGTTGGGGTGAGAAAGCGAGAGAAGAGAGGAGACCTCAGCCTGGTGAGCTTCTCTCTCACCATGAAAGTTTCTCATCGCGAAACTCTGCCCCAGCCATTGGATTTCCTTGAACTCCCGCCGTTGGCCCAACCTGCGTCTCACCTGGTAATCTTTTGACCCAACAAGCACCGCAATTGGGGCGATCTCCGACCCATTAAGAAGCTTCTTGAGGAGCATATCAGCCACGCCGTGCTCGCTCTTCCTAAACGCTGCAGAACCACCACCCTCCTTGTCCTTGATGGCCTCGATGAGCCGCCACCTGTCCTCCCTCCACGCGTTCTCCAACCTCTTGCAGATCCCGCGCGGGACCAGGTACTGCTTCCCGAACCTCCATTGGAACAGCTCCGGGTCGTTCCATTCCACGTCATACTTCCGATCCAGTATCACCTTCTTCTTTGCCTTCTCCTCCGGATGCAAACCTGACACCTCCCCTGCAATCTCGATCGCCTCGATCACCGCCGGGAAATAGCAGAGAAGGTTGTGGATGTGGAACTCCACGCAGTCTCGGTGGTGGGAGAGGGTGATGGCTTTCCCCAACCAATCTTTGGAATCCAAACACTGCCTTATGTAATGCCCTCCCTCCTTGAAAACCCTGCACAGCTCTCTCAGAGGAAACTCCAGAGGCTTCCATTTGCTGTTCCTCTCTTCCAGCTTCAGGTTCTGCCGTATCTCCTCCGCGATCGTGTCCATCGCCAAACTGAATATCTCCAGGATTAAACAGCATTGCCGTTGGTTGATTTGGATTTCGTCGCGCAGAACCATAAGCGCTTTCAGACTCCCTACCACCTCTCCGATATGCCGGAACTGTTCCATTCCGGCACCTTCAATTCAAAATCTACAAAACAACGTAACGTAACGTTCAAACAATTAGATTTGAGAAGAACGTAACGTAAGCATGCGAAGAATGAATCCATGCACGGTGTGATTGCGTATAGCCTAATTCAAAACTACAACAACACAACGTTAAACTTTTTACGGTCACTGCAACCGCGATTATGTTATGATTATGACACCATCTGCTAATTGTTTACAATATAAAGGATCACGTCGAAAGTGTAATTTATGTGTGAACAAAAGAAAGGAGAGAAAGAAAAAACAGATAACGAAAGCGTAGAATACTAATTCAAAAGATGACAAAATCATACGCTTTGCGAGGCGCAAAACGAAGAACACGGACACGGGATAGAGTTTTGTTTTTTGGGGGGAGGAAGTTAGGAAGGGTGGTGGTGGTTTTGATGAATTAAGCAATAGTGAAAGTGGGAACAGAGAAAAGAAAAAGTAACGGAGAAGATGAAGAGAAGAAGAAACGGAATGTGCAAGGCATATGTTACTGGAATGAATGTTGGTGCAGTGAGGGGTTGAAGTAACCTAAGCTAATGTTTGCTGATTAACGTTGTTGATGAATAACCTAAGATTTTGGTTATGATGTTGGGAGAATGAGAATGCAAATGGGCGCTGCATGTCTCCGATGTTGGCGGGAGTTTGGTCTTGCCATGGCCACATTCTCTATCTGTACATTAGCAAATATGGTTTACCACCCTTCTTGCATTCATACTTACACAACCTATAAAAATATATTAAATACAGAAAAATTATATTTTGACACAATTATTCATGAATTAAATCTACTTCACATCAACTTTATTGAATAAATTATTATATAATAATAAAATAATTATTTATTTAAGTATCAAATAATATTTAAGCGTAAAGGTAATTTTTCTTTTAATTTAAGGAAAATGCAAACAAACCGCACCTAGTTCTCCTTATTAAAAGAAAAAGAAAAAAAAGTACTATAATTATTTTAAACTAAAATAAATTATTATTTTAACTCAAATCCCTTCATTTGGTTATATATATAATCATCTAATAGATGTGAGATTTTCTTGTGATTTATAATTATGCGTACTCACTCGTAAATATTTAAAATCAGTTTTTTAAAACGTAAACTGTTTAACAAATATATTCACTTGATTCTTTGTGTTTTAAGTTTTAACCCCAACAGTAGATTTTTTTTTTTCTTTCCTATTTGGCTATATATAGTGGGTTGACTCTATTTAATTATTGCTTGAAAGTTGTCGTACCAACCATAAAAAAGAAAAACAATTTTTTTACCTTCAGTCAAACGTTCAAAATAACAGCCAAAGTGATTAACTAAATTTGTTGTGATATTATACAATCGTCAAATTTAAGTAATGATTTCATATTTTTGTTTTAACTTTTTCTATAAACGTTTAAAAAAGAATAATATATTTTTATATAGACTAAAATTAGATTATATATAAATTATTTTCTAAAAAGTTAATATAGAAAATGACAACTACTTTATACATAACTTAATTATAGCTTTCAACATTGTATATATTTTTTTCTTCTACTATAAATACTTTTATAAAATATCATCTAAACGATCAGTTTTAAACAAAAATAAAATTTGTTAACCTTAAAACAGTTTGTTATAATATTCTCAAAACATGTTCATTCTAGTAGTCCGAGTCACCAACCATCTCTATATAAATTATAATTTTCATCTTAAACAAACATATTTTTAAGAACTATTACTTAGCATGAATGTGTTTAGGATTTTTTCTTAATGATTTTTTTTATAAGTTGTTCAAAACATATGAGTTTATGTTTTTTTCTTTATAACAAACGCGTCATTCAATAATGAATGAAAATCACATTAATTTCTTTTATCAAACTAATCTATTAGTCTTAACTATTTGATAAATTTTAATTAAAGTTTTCTATTTGATTTTTTGATTAAATAGTTCGAGAATCTATTAACTAATTCTCAAATTTCTTTTAGACTTCTCACAATATTCTTTTCAAGTCTCATGCATTTTAAACTCTAAAAATTTGTACAGAAGTTTTTGTATCTTTATATTGTATTTCTCATACTCTAGATTTTTTTTTTTTAGGGGCTATAAGCCATTAAACTGGAAGTGGTTTTCTAAATATGACACTCAACCAAACTTAATCTTTAAAAAGAAAATATTCATGTCTTTCAAAATTAGAAATATATTAATTCTTCTCTTTATTTAAATTAAAATATAATTATATGCTAAAATAGTCAACAAAAATAACAAAAATGTTAAGCTGTCTGCCCTTAGTAATTCCTAATTCAAAGATAAAATAAATAGGGTAAAATAACCTTTTAAGGCAACATCATATCCCCATACTAAAAAAAAGCACTAAATTATAATATACAGTGAGATAAATAATTTTTTTGATGTGATAAATTAATAAGATTCTAAAACTAAAATTTGATGGATTTGAAAAGGAAAGTTAGAAAAAGCATATGGCGCCAAAAGGTAACAGAGTGTCAGACTGGTTGGAATCCAAACCGAAAGGGGCAATCACATGGCCTTACCAAGCTCATAACATGCGGGTGGGCCCCACCACTGCTTTGCCCTACCGGCTTCACCGGTTGCCTCTCTCCGTTTTTTTTTTTTTTTTTCGTTTTTATTCCCTTCGTATGGTAACCGCCTTAGCCTGTTAAAACCCGTGCACCGTCTCTTCCTTCTCTTCCCATTCCCATTACTGCACTTTACGAACTTGAGAGAGAAACAGTGTTTGTGAGTCCAAACCATAAACATGGCCACTTTAAGGTTTTCTTTCGGTTTGGGACTTCTGGCTCTGCTTCTCTCTCTCATCTTCACCCTTTACCTCCCTCTCTCTGCCCATGCCCAATCCCTGCCGCCGGCACCTCCTCCCACCAGCGACGGTAACCATTGTTTTTCTTTTCTCAGATCTGCTTCCAAAATTCAAGAAAAATTACTTTTTTTTTTTTCACTGGATCTGAAAATGTGCTTGCTTTACTTGCATTGCATTGATTTGTTTTTGTGCCTTTTTTTCTCATACATTATTCAGGGACGTCCATAGATCAAGGGATTGCGTATGTGTTGATGATGCTGGCTTTGGCACTCACTTATCTCATCCATTCATCTTCCACCTTCTGAATATTTCACACCAAACCATCAATGGTGTTTCACTTCAACTGAAGGAAGAAGGTGTTATATTTATTATGGATACAGCTATTAGCATTAACATTAGGATATCATTAATTGACAACGTTATTCACAAACTGGCTATGACAGGGAAAAATTCCCCCACACCAATTCAATCTTGTTTTTTTTGGGGGTTTTCCCTGTATCTGTGTTTTCTTAGTGGCTTGTTCTTGCTACGCAGTGTTATATTCTGTTTATTGAGTGATGCCATTGTTCATCTCCCTTTGGAGACATTAGGTCATTTGATTTTCTACTATTGCTTCTCTTCGTTAAAATTGATGAACATGTAACAATCAATCTGGATGTGAAGAGTTTTTTTAATGCATGCTAATACTTCTTTTTAACCATTTGAGTTGCTGAAAAGTATTAATTTTAAGCAATTTTACCCATGGAGTAAGAGTGGTGCTAAGTATGATGGAAAACATGTGCTGTTTTGATTGGATATTTCTTTAATAAATAAAAATAATTTATTTGATAAAATAAATAATTGAATTATTTTAAAATAATTAAATAACTTCTCTTTTAAAAAATAATGGCTATATAATTTTTTAATATTATCTTTACAAAATTATAT
>Ga0123340_1006124_pt1 | contig 11477 bp, 3 predicted proteins | sample SirMexnodulemix_FD_89961 | JGI IMG/M metagenome (GOLD analysis project Ga0123340, IMG submission 89961) | Root nodule microbial communities of legume samples collected from Mexico - Siratro Mexico nodule mix | ecosystem: Host-associated > Plants > Roots > Nodule | place: Mexico: Nepantla... | reverse complement strand
TTATTTACTATTGGTTTTTTTTATCACAATGAAACATGTTTATTTAACCATCATCAACATATAATATTGAAATTGACATCAGGCTGGAAATTAAAAAAATATATTTTAATAATATTAATCACATAAATTACATTCTTATCATTTTTATTTTTAATAACCAAAACTTAGAAAAAAAATAAAAATATATTAATATTAGAAATTTTTTATTCTAATAATTTGTTATTTATTTTATAACTTAAAATATACTATTTTATTTTCATTGCAAATTAATTTAAGTAGTGAAAATCTTCCTAAATTTTCACTTACCATATTTTTAAGAACTTTAGCTTTAACAACAAATTTCCTCACTTAAAAGACAAACAAATCACTTAAATAAAAACTAAATTGTGTTGAACTTTTATTTTGTTTTAGAGATTTTTACTTAAGTATAAAATATCTAATTAATTCCTTTATCACGATTGCATTTCTTTTAAACAGTCAAAGTAATGCAAAAACTGAAAACTTAAAGAAGTGTGAAAAACATATACTAAAATAATTTAACTAAAACCATATATTATCTATTATTTAAAAGAAGTAAATTCTAACAATTTTTCCACTGGGTAAGAATTAAATTATAGTTCAAGCTTACCTTACTTAATTTTCCAATATAAACATACATAACCTCTAATATTAACTTAAATGTACGCATCTCAAAATATGGTTTTTCATTTTCAACTGAACCAAAGATATTTTTACCCACCGAGTAAATTTTCACACGAAAACATGTACAAGTTCCTATAACAACTTTTAACATTACAAACTCGTAAATTTCATTATCATATATTTTTACATGTAAAAGTAAAAGAATTCAATGAATATATTACCCTTCAAAAAGTCCGTCATAATGCCAAAGTCACATCCATACCATTTTAACATTTTACTACTTTAAAGTTGTAAAGATTCATTTAAAAAAGAAAAAAAAAAAAAAGTTCTCACTACTCGTCACAATTCAATTTTCTATAACCCATAATCAAGCCTAATGCTAATGTTGTCCATAAAAAAACACGCAAAATATTATTGTATTACAAATAATTTTATCTAATCACTTTTTAGTAAACTGCTCCAATATCATAATGGGATCCTAAAAAAAATCCTATTAAACAAACTTTCAACGACTCAAGAAAAAAAATCAAATTTACATAGAAAATAAATTAAGAACATGTTTAGAAAAGGTTGATTTTAAACAATTCAACTGATTTAGAATTAAAACTTTATTTTCAATTTTATGTGTTTGTTTATAAAAACATCTAAAATTTGTTAAAAAATGAATTGATTATATAATTTTGAAAGATTATAATTATTATTTATTTCCAAGGTAGTTGAGTTAATAGGGTTAATTATCACATGTAAACTCAGAGTTTTGTCATCTTAAGAAATATTTTTGAAGTCTTAAATAATATGAAACTATTTGATGTATTAGACTATTATTATTTTTATTTATCAACAATTTTTTCTCTTTCAATTTCATACTATTTTTTATTTATACATAAAAAGATAATTAATTTATATAAATAAAATTAATTATCTTGAAATAACTTTTGTTGAACAAAAATTACTTCAAAATATAATAGACTATGATAATTAGTTACATATTTCACCCACATCAAAACAATTAATGTTTTAACCTTTAAAAAACATAAACTAACTAATACTCAAAGCTTTTAACAAAATATTTTCTAATTTACTCTCAAGTAAATTATATCTATCAGTAAAATAATATTATTTCAACCAACAGCATATTTGATTATTTTTGAGTGTATATTAAAATAAGAAAATTTGAAAGAAAGAAGTGATTAAGTTGAGTAGAGTGGTAGAATAGAGAGATGATAATATAATAAGAGAGTGTGTTTTTATTGACCTCGGGAAGGTGAATTCTCTGATATGTTTCGTATTTGGTGCATGCACCATGCTCCATGCTTCTACCATAAACCCTTTTCTTTTATTCTCTTCCCTTCCTAAACCAAACCAAAATTCCGTTATCCAACAACACGACAACATGGGTTAAATAATTACATTATTTTGTTGGGTATCCGTAACTTTCTTAATCTGTGTACTGTTCCCCGTATTAAGTCATGCTCCTTATTTAGGAACAAAACCTCTCATCATTAGGTTACCCCTTTTAGCTCCAATCCCTACTTCTACCCTCTTTCTTCAACCTCACCAAGATCATCAAAATATTATTCTTCTAATAAAAACTATTTTTCAATTACATAATCACCTCGATGCTGTTTTTGGCATATTTAGAAAAAAATAATATAAGAAAAACTATTTTTTTTAAACAATAGAAAATAATCACTTTTAATTTTAAAAAGTTTTTATCATAAACAAATATGTAATTATTTCTATTAATATAACATTATTTTAAATAAATATCTTTTTGAGTATAAACAAGCTAACTCATTTATTATTAAAAAATTACATTACAGTATTATATTCATTATTTAGTTATCAAGATAAAATAACAAATTTATAAATATTTATGGGTCATTTATGTCGAGGTACTCATTTAAATGACAATAGATCTTCAACAATATAGTTTTATAGATGACCAGCAATTATTATGACCAGAATTTTTTAAAGAAGAAAAAACTAGTATGACTTTTCTCACATTAGATCTATCATCCTTAGAGCATTGGATATTGAAGAACAGATTAAACAATATTAAAGAACAGATTAGACACTTGATATGTAACTTAGTTAAATGTGAGTGTTTTTAAATGATAAATGATGAAATAAAATGTGAGTGTTTGAAAACTTACTTAAGTGAGATATGCAATATCTATAAACACTAAACAACAAAATCACTTTATACCAAGACAATTTGTATAACAAAACATACTTTTGTCTATTTTACATAAATTCTCTAATTCTACTCAAATATGTCACATTTCATTCAAACCTAATTTTTTTGAGAAGCTAAACTTTCTAAACTCAAAACCAAAACAACAATATAATAACAATTTTAAAAACTATTATCAAACATAAAAACTCAAATTACACAATAAATTATTTTTTCAGTCATCTTATAGTCATACATTACAATTATAACATTTCAACTCCATCACATCAAATTCTTCCTGAATTAGGATGTGAATTTACCGAATTATCCATCTAACGGTCCTTCTCAACAATTTTTTATGGTTAACTCCAAATGATTATTATATCTAATTAAACATCAGAGGTTGAGGGAGGTGTTAGAATAATGTATTAAACTATATCAAGATTTAATGTAAAATGTTGAGAATACCCAAATATTTACTAAAGTTAATAATATATGAAAAATGTTGAAAAGTTAAAGGAATCGACGACTATAAAACAAATGTTAAACCAATTACTCATATGAAAATAAAAAAACAAATGTTAAACCAATTACTCATATGAAAATAATAAGAGGGCAGAATTAGAAAAACAAAAACATTGAGCATTAACTTATTAACCAGTGAATCCAACTAATATAAAATTCTTTCCTAAACATGTATAGGTATCCCAACTACCGTACGTCATCAAGCTGTTAATTCAACAACTATGTCTGATGAACAAGCATTAATATGGAACATTTAAAAAATTGAAATTAGAAAAAAAAAACTTGTTCTTTTACTTAGGAAAAAACACTAACCAAAAGTAGTCAAGTGATTTAATCAATGTTCACACTAGGAAATTCTTATGGAGAAAGTGTTGGAAGTGGTGTTTTTGAAGGCCCAAAAGATGCAGCATAGGCATAGCCATCTTTTAAAAGGCAATCAATCATGCATGATGCTGACTTACTAGGTGGGAGTTAAACCCTATAAATGAGGTGGGGAACACCACACCAATTCTATTTTCTATTTTCTTTTCTCCCTACAACCTATTCTTACATCTTAGGATGGGGACTATTACATTATTATTATTTACTTTTTCAATTTTCCATTTTTTTATTTCATCTTTGGTAAAAACCACCAAGTACCAAATAAATTAATTTTATAATCAGAAATTAAGCTTAGCAATATGAAAAAGAAAAAATTGCAGGACTGTGAATGTGGCCCAACAGTCACATGCAAAGCGTTTTGGCAGAAGGCCCCTTCAACAACAATTGTTCCTAGTCACGTTGCCATTAAATGTGAACATTTAAGGTTTTTTGGGTCCCATAATTTTCCCTCTCAACTGCAAATGCAGTTTTAATTTCTAATAAACTCTCACCCCAAAATAAGCATGCACTTTGGAACATAACCAATTAAATGTGTACTCTTCAAAAAAATATTATTTAACCATGGGGTAGATAAATAGTTTGTCCATTTTGAGAATGCAAAATCATCTAATGTTTCTTTGTCTTTTTTTCTCCCTTCTTTTTATTCTGAAAGCAAGTGAGAACAAGATGAAGGTGTTTTCATTTTCATGAGATCACAATATTAGGATTTGAAAAAAGGGAATGGTGAGGAATCATCCAATTTAACCAGACAATAACTTTGAGAGAAAGCTCCATTGACACACATGTTTTTTGGGATAGAGTTTGTGAAACATGGAACACCAACAACTTAGGTTATAGTTTCTTTTCCTTTACAACCAACCCTTCAATCCATTGCCTTTTTCTTTCTAACCTTTTCTTTCTCAGTTCTGGAAAAAGATATGACATTTCACAAAACAAAAAACACCCCTCAATTCATTCATACAACTTTTTTATGCATCAGTGAGGATCTATATTTTTTTATTCAAAAATCATTCTTTTAAATTAAGTGAAACAACATTCATCAATATTAAACATGTATGACATAGCAATATGTTCTTAATCCTTTTAAAACAATACTAAGGATATCTTAATATCACAAATTCAAATCTTATAAATAAAAAAGTATATTTATGGTTATATTAATAAGTGTAATTTACATAATTTTTATTTAGTATGTGGCAAGAATGACAAAAAAAAAGTGTTAATGGACATGAATATTAAGGTGAAATTTATAATTGATATCAAATGAATATTTTTAATTTTACTTCTGACATGCAATCCGACACAAATGCACTTGAATTTTTTTTGATAATTCGTAATAGTTTCGGATACATATAGTGTAATTGAAACAAATTAAAAATAATAACAACAACAATAAAATAGTTGGTTAGTTAAAATCAAATATAGAGTAATAATTTAAAAAATTATAAAAACTCTAAAATCAAACACTTATGTTCCATAATTGTTAAAATCATGATAATGCCTAAGTTTAAAAAGATGCAAAACAATTTTAAAATTAAAAATCAAATAAGTCGAATGCTAAGAGAGTACAAGGCTTACTGTATGTGTACACTAATTTGAATTTAAGCTCTTGACTAAGAATGGTGAAGAATATAACCTAAAGAACACTGAGATGTATGACATTAGTATATATAATATGTTCAATTTGAATAATATTTATCAATGATTTTCAATTTTAGTATGATTTTAAAAAACTTACAGTAATATTTACCTTATTTTATATCTTATATAGATGCATAAACACATATCTCAAATGTATTTTATCATATATTTTAAGATGTGACAGTGACAAATCATCGTATTGAATATTTGTTACATCGGATACTTATGTAGCAATTGTGCATCATAGTATTAGAATAACTAATACGAATAGTTTAATTATTTGTTTATTAGTTTTATAAGATAAATATCTCTGCACACAAAAACTTATTGTCACCCCTAATATACAATAAATAGAGGAATAAAATGTTTAGAAAAAGAGAATAAAGTCAAATGATGAGAAATTATTAAAATAAATATATTACTCCTTTTAAGCAATGTTTTGTTTAATTGTTAAGAGCCGTACTCTTTCTTGTCTAGGATGATGTGAGAGTTGAAATTATGAATTCTGATGTGTTTTTGACTGGTGATGAGTATTATTAATGTATGTTCTTTTACAATGAACTTCCGAAATTCAATTCACCTAATTCTTTTAAAACTAAATAGTTTTCATGATTTGATAAATTAATTCATATATGATAAGTTCCTTGGTATAAAAGCTTAGAAGTAGTATTATTTACAATTTTTAGTGTATAATTATTATTTTCTCGTACATAATTATTTTTTTTTCAGACGTTTATTTTGAGTTTGAAAACAAGAAAATAAAAACATAAGTTTGACAATAATTGATTGTATTGATTGCTCAACCCCTCTCGGTAGGTACCAAGTAAATAGAAGGGGCGGTTAGATGTACTCATAGGCCCAACATAACATTCGGCCCAATCCCATCAAGCGGGCCCGCAGGCCCTACTCTTGCCAAAACAAGAGTGACAATATAACATTGTCTTTCACGTTAGTCACAATCCCACCCACATCAACGTTTTCTCACGGTTACGGCTTTGGTTTCGGATTCGGATTCAACCGGGAACCCGAATTTTAGAAATATTATAATTACGAGACTACAAACCAGGCAAGTAAATAATTTAATAAATTTATAAAGCCAGTTCACATCTTTGTTTTTTTTAATATTTAAAAGGTCTATTTTTTTTTTCTAATTATCATGTTACTCGAAATAAGATTCTTTTAAGTAATTATTTAAGTGTTAAAATATTTTACTTCAATCTTAATTACAATTTAGCTTAGACACTATATATAAGATTAATTTATAATATATAAATGTGTAGATTTTACTTTATAAATAATCTTAAATTTTATTTTTTAATATAATATCAAATTTTATCTTAACAAAATTTGATGGACATATCATAATATTTGTTATTTTACCACGATCACACTATTTATAAATATTTAGTTTCACATATGAGTTCGACAATGTCAGATTAAAAAGATATCAACTAAAGATAATATCAATACATAATATATAATATATAAGTAAGTGTAATAATCATCATATTAAAAATTAGTATTGTAAATTTAACTTTAAAATTTAATTTTTAAGATAATGACATGACAATTATGATTCTTTTTGTTACGTATGAAACTAGAACTTTTACTTTTATCTTAAAACTCACATTCAACTTGAATCCTAAAATTTCCAAATTCCATAAATCTCAAGAAAAGTTGTGAAATATTTAAAACAAAACACACCATAAAACGCACAAAGTGAATAATTTGTTTAATCTTTATAAATTTATGAGGGGAAAAAAAGATTAGGCTGATTTGTTTTCATGTTGTTGCAAATGTGCAGGCAGTTGGATGTTCTAGTATACAAAAAAGGTTAATGATGAATGATTTTTTAGTTAAAAATTTGATAGTAAAAGAGACCACGTTAACACATGAACTTGGAGCAAGCAAACAATGCAGTTAATCCAAGTAACAACAACATTCCATGTGTAAAATTTGGAATTGTTTTAACAGTAGAGTATCTCAGTTAAAAATTTAACCACAATTTGATTCAAGTTAGGGCAAAACACAGTGCTATCTCTCAGCAAAGCTATGAAGGATAATGTTATAATGGAGAAAAGTATTGCAGTTGTTTGTGGCACAAGTAATTATGTTCTGAGGTATATTCCTTCATCCTGGTTTAGCCTCGTTTTTAATCTCACAATTTCTGTTACACCTTAACACTGTTTGTGATTTTGTCCCAATGAAATTGTGAGTTGCAGAAGCCCCCCAAAAACTTTGATTCTTTGGTTTGGCGCACTACAGATTTTTGAAAAAGGTTCAGATTTTGTAATAGATTCATGGTTCAATCTGGACCATTAATACTTTTCTGAACCACCCTAAGTGCAGGACTTTTCAGAGTAGCTTGGTACCCTGAAGTGTGAGGACTTTTTTTCACCAAACACTAAGTAATGAAGGACCATTTTCTGTTCTTAGAATTTCTTTGCTACCTTGCTCTAGGCTTAGGAAGTGGCAGTAGTATTGGGGGAGTTAATTCAGCAACATGCAATGACTAATACATTTAAGGCAATTTCATTACTTGGTACTCCACCAGAGATCATCTTTAAATATTAGTGCAGGAGCTAGCTGGTTTAAAATTGGAACTGCAGGTGATATTATGATTGTACTGTTGAAATTATGTCACCTTTTCTTTGATTTCCATATTTGTATTTTTTTCTGATGGTGATTAAGGGAAGAGAACTAGAACCAAAAGAAAAATTGTATTAAACTGACATGCAAGAATTTTCAAAATTAGCTAGTTTTAGAATATTTTTCTTCTTCTGTTTGTGTAAAAATTGTTTAAACACAGCTTTCACTGTTGAGGCAGCAGTTGCATGAACAATTAACAAAAGGGCAATCCAAGATTGCATGAAAGGTGTCTGAAAAGTGAGGGAAGAGAAACTTAACTCCAAATCTACAGAGGCTGCAGGTTCAGCTCATGAAAACTTCAGTATATATGATCTGTATTAAATTTGCAATGGCTTGAAGAAACAAAACATACTGCCAATTTATCACTTCATGGCACTTTATGCCATCTTTGAATCTCAATGAAAACATATCCATAAATATAAGTTCTTGAAAGCCACAAAACACATTGGTGGAAGAAATACATTTAACCGAGAGTGGTCCCCTACTCCCCCTATAGGATGGAACTGTTTTCTGACTTCTATTAATTAGATTTTTGTGCCATGAATTCTTCATTGTACTTCTGAGTTTCCATTTTCTAGCAAGGGTGTGTGAGGACTCTATTTTATTCCAATTCAGATTCAGATGCTTTTGGCTTGATATTTCTTGTTGAATTAGTTGGATTCACTGTAACTTTCACCTTGGTTTGTGCATAAGCACAGCTTCTGATAAAGTTGTCCATGAGGCATTTGCTGTAGTGAGAAAAAACTTCTTGAATGTGACTTATCCAGCTAATTTTCATTTTTTTCTTTTATATTTGTCTTGACAAAGTTTTATTGATTGTTATAGTGGTTGGATAGATTTTAGTGCTAGATTGGAAATAGTGTATGAAAAATAATACGTTTGACCACGTTAAATGAACAATATAATTTTACTTAAATATATTTTTAATCTTTATAATATATTTATTTAATGTTGGTCCTTATAAAACTTCTCATTGTCGGCTTTTAGTTCCTGTAATATATTTTTTCTTTTTTTATATTTTTGTCCTTTTAATAAGTGAACAACTTTTTTCATCTTTATCGTTTCTATTTTCAAAGGGACGATCTCAAAATGAATAAAAATTTTAGGAACTAAATGAAAAAAAATATTACAACACTTAAAATAAAAAAGAAAGATAAATTTTATACTAGAAAATAGATTTACAATGACTGAAATAAAAGAAAATCGATATTAATAAATAAAAACATATTAGAATTTAATAAATCTAAAACATGTGTATGATATTTATTTAATTTACTTATATTATCGTTTATTCTCCACAAAATATTTTTCTCAATTGTAAAATTGACTACAATTACAAAATAAACTACAAAAATCATCATAAAATCTAATTTATTTGGGTTCCACTTATATCAATCCATCTTGTTTTCATTAGGTCCAACTTAACCTAGACCCATTCAAACTCAACTCAATCTAGTATGACTCGACCAGACTTTACTTGACTTGGATTAGCCAAACTTGGTTAAATGTGACTCGTACCAACTCAGGTCAACCTGGGTCCAAGTTTTCTCAGCTCAATCTGATGTGGGATTGACCTAACTCAATTTGACATGGTCTTAACTCAATATAGGTTTGGGCGAATTCTTCCTCCACCTCCATATACTCGTCCTACACCTCCATAATTTTTTAAAATCTCAAAATTACCCTTGTAGAAATAACCAAAAAGATATTGCTTTGTCTGAAATAGAAAATGAGCAGTGCGTTCCTCCACCTCCCACAGTGCAGCACAGTAAAGTAACAAACATTTTCTCTCAAATACATCATAGACAACGGTGGCGTTTTTGAAGGTTTAGAGGGTGATTAAACGATAGAAAAGGCTTTTAGACTTGTGGAAAGTGTTGATCGGTGACATAGAACGATGACGAGGTAAGATTTTTGGATTTTGGTGGATTTTCGTTGATCTTTAGGTCACCCAGATGAAGCCTATTCAGTTTAGAAATTTGTTAAAATTGTTAACCAGATAGACAGACGTCCGATTTATAAATTGTAAACCGAATACAAAATGGGAGAGGTGAAATCCGGTTTACAATATATAAACCGAACCGTCTGATTTACAAATATTAAGTTAACTTGTAAATCGGATGGCCAGTAGGTGGTACCATCCGATTTGTAAATTTGTAAACCGTATGAGGTATATCCGATTTACAATTTTTTTTTAACTTTTTTAAACCGGATGGGGGTACATTCGGTTTAATATGTTTTCGAATTTTGTATATTGGATGTATCCGGTTTATTATTTTGTAAATTATTATTTTTTGTTTGTTGAGTTGTTGATATGGTATGATACGGATACGGATAAAGTTTCGAAATATTAAGAGGAAGTAGATAAGGTATTCCTCTTCTCTTCGTGCCTCACGCAAAGCCAATTTCTGGATATTCAGAGTCAATTACTTTTGTTGTTCCTCTTCTCTTCGTGCCCCACGCAGAGCCTTCCAAACGCACACAACTTTCCACACGTTGCAGATCGGACAAACCAACAACAATGCAACACAATCGCTGACAATGGATCACAACCCCCGTAAGCTCAATTGAAAAAAACTTTGAGACCGACAATGGAGGTGAAGGACGTGAAGCAGAATGAGATTTGTGTAAAAATGGGGTGAAGGGTGAAATAGGTTATGTAAAATTGATTTAAGGATAAAATAAACTTTTCAAGTCTATTATGGAGGTGCAGGGTTAGAATATGGAGGTGAAGGAAGAATTTGTCACAGGTTTGATGTCTCAGCCCAACACGAGCCAACTCAACTTGACTAGACTTGACCTGATATGTCTCGACCCAAAATGGACCCAACTCAACTTAGCCAAACATGATTCGGTTTATCTAGGCCCAACCCAACCTAGACCCGACCAAACTTGACTTGACATAGGACTAGCCCAACTCAGTTGCACATGGACTTGTCTCAACTTAGCTAAACGTGGTCTTAGACTGACTTGACTCAATCTAGGCTCAAATTGGCTCAGCTCGACCTAGTCTCTGATAAAGTTGTCCAAAGGCATTTGCTTTGGTGAGAAAAAACTTCTTGAATGTGACTTATCTAGCTAATTTTCATATTTTATATCTCTTATGACAAAGAAAGTTTCATTGATTGGAATGGTAGTTGGATAGATTTTAATGCTAGATTTGAAATAATGTATGAAAAAAAATACGTTTCACCACATTGAGTGAACAATATAATTTTACTTAAATATACTTTTAATCTTTGTAATATGTTTATCTAATGTTGGTCGTTATAAAATCATCTTTATAAAATTTCTCATTAACAGTTTTTTAGTTCCTGTAATATACTTTTTTTTCTTCTATATTTTTGTCCTTTTAATAAGTGAACAATATTTTTTTCATCTTTATGTTTTCTTTTTTCAAAGGGATTATCTCAAAATGAACAAAAACATTTATAAAAAAAATTTACAATGATTGAAATAAAAG
>Ga0123340_1006122_pt1 | contig 11480 bp, 4 predicted proteins | sample SirMexnodulemix_FD_89961 | JGI IMG/M metagenome (GOLD analysis project Ga0123340, IMG submission 89961) | Root nodule microbial communities of legume samples collected from Mexico - Siratro Mexico nodule mix | ecosystem: Host-associated > Plants > Roots > Nodule | place: Mexico: Nepantla... | reverse complement strand
TTATTAATAATATTATTAACTTTTTTTTATTTTATTATAATCAATCTTATATGATTTACATAATAAAAATTTAGAACAATGTGACTATGAAAAAGAAACAGTGTAGCAGTAAAAAAAAAAAAAAAACTAAGCATATTCATAAAGTTTGTATGTATAGCTAGTTTTTTTTAACTTTTCTTTCACTTATACAAGGATAGTTGTGAATCCTTCCACAAAATCATCTTTGAAAAAATTCACATGCTTCCTTTAAAATGAATAGTACCATGTAGAAGAAAAACTTAGGGTGTTGAAGGACTGGTCCATGGTAAATAATGGGGAGTTGACAATGGCATTGGCATATGAATAGATAAATGGATGCACTCAGAGCTTTTATCTTCAATTATCTTTGTCAGACTCAGAACACATCAGAGTAGAGGACAGCGACTCCCTTTTTTGGCTCTGCCTTCTTTTACTTTCTTTATTTTTTTTCATAGTGTCATATGCTTTTCGACACTCACAAACAATACTGTGCCCAAATTTATGCTCATTTGTCAATTTCTAGGGACCCTATATGTGCTTCTGCCCCACCTACTTGGTCCCACTCTCTCTTGTTTGGATATGCACACACATTCACTGTTTCTGTTACCAACACTGCATTCTTTTACCTCTTCACTTCAGATCCATGCATGTGAAATTTCACTTTTTGGTGCAACACCTCACTTACCCATGACCTAACATAACACCCCTTTTAATAAAAAGATACAAGCCTAGAAGGGTTTATTGGATTAGGAAGAAGAGACATGTTTACTAAGGAAACTAACTAATCAGTTCTTGAAAGACATATGCTTGATCAATTTTCTAAACAAAAAAAAAAAAGGATTAATAAAGAGAATGAGAAGAGAGTGAGAGTGGTACGGCAAAAAATGGGACAATTGTTAAAGTTATGGCCTTTGAGCAGAAGATAAGAATGAGATATTGATTGAGGGGCCAGGGGGCTAACTACAAAATTCAATTCTTAAAATTATTATCCCAACATTTCTCTATGCATTGATTGTTTCTTCCATGCTTCTATCATTTCATCTTCTTGTCTTAATTGTCTTGAAGTTGTGTGTTGGTATCAATGTTGATTCTTAACCAACCAATCCTATTCTTTTGGGCGCCACATCTTTTTGGCTGATTTATCAACCTTTTTTATTTACCTTTTCCTCATAATTAATAATTATCCCTGTCATGTTGTTATTGTTCTTGCTCATTACATAACTACAAAAGCTTATATTAAACTTGTTTAAATGACATTTAACACTATTATTTATGACAAGTGACCCTGATTGAGCAGAATAGATTAATGGATTATTGATGTTACATCGAGTCTGGTACTGGCGATGTTGTCGGTTTACCTAAATGACTTGTTTGTAGTAAGGCCAAGTTGGTCTGATTAATTCCCAAGGTTTTGCCTCAGCAGCATGGAAATTTATTCCTTTTAACTCTTACAGGATACTCTACCCTATTTGACTATCACTATATGCATATGTCCTCACAATGCTTCCTGAAATTAGCTACGAATCGTAGGAGCTGGTGGTTTTCCTTGTGGTTGTACCTATTGCTTTTGTCGCCATCTGCCTAGTTATAACTCATTTTTCTCTTTCAGCCTTTTTTCTTTTTCCTTATATTTTCATTTGATATCTCATCACAATCAAATATTAATGTTAATATTGATGTCTATGTATGTACAAGGGACATTTTCTTGCAGTAGTTCATGTTGATGGAGTATGTATTTTCTATGTGGGTATACACATATGGAAGAATTTAATTTGTAGGGTATTGCATATGCATGTAAGTTATAGGTACTGTTATTAAGATTTGTTTGTTAATTAATTTGTGCATAAAGTCAACAGGGCATAAAGAAATGGGGTGTCCTGCAGTCGGCAAGAAAAGAACAAGAGCAACTTTCTGTGTCCTCCTTCTTTGTCATAACTCAGCCAAACGAGGTTTTCGAGAGCCATACATATCTTGGCACGAGAGTGGCGTTTTATTAGCACAATCACTCCTTAGTGGACACAACCTACCCTTCACCATGTGGCCATCTCCATCTTCCATTCTGTGATCAATGTCCTTTTCAATGCAACTTATATTCTCTCCCTATTCACCATTCCATTAAACATCTCACAAGACTTCACCAGTATCTTTGTTTGTTGACAATTTCATATTTGTTAATTTCATTAAATCAGAGGTGAAAAAACATGATTAATAAAAACAGTTGAGCCTGGAAAAGTTCACAGAGAAGGGTTAAAAAGCTTGTGCACTGCATGCTTTTAATAATAAAAAGATACTGTACCACAGTGAACAATATATGACAGAAAGTGTAACATATTCATGGTTAAATTGAATCATAGACATATAAAGTGTAAAAAAATTGTACAATTTCAAACAGTTTTATACCAGGTAGAAGTGTTATTCAAATACTTTATTTATTTTGTTATTTACTGATAAAAAATTACTGCATTTAGTGACTGTTACAATTACAACATACAGGTGAAATAAGCAGCCCATGGGCATGGCAAGAGGCCCACACATCTCACTGTCCAGTTTCTTCTTTCATTCAAATTTTACCTTTTTTATTATTTATGTGTGCAGTGCAAAGTGTAGATTAGACACATAGATCAAACAAATATAATTAATGGACACTTTACTTATTTGACATCAAGAAGAGAAGAAAGAAATGTAAACATAACAAGATACATGATAATCATGATATTACATGATTAAATAAATAAATCAAACAATAAATACTAAGTGTTAAGAAAGCTTTTTAAAGATAAAAAGTATGTGTGTTCCCATTAACCTGATCCGACAAAAAAATCGCGGGTCTCACTTCTGTGGCAACAATCCTCACGATGCATAAGCCGCGTGACATGTACGCGTAAGCAGCATTGGCCGAGTCTTTGAGTTCACTTTTTCTGTTTTTGTTGGTTTGCAAGGTGTTGATATTATCTAGTTAGAGGCAGAGGCAGAGGCACAGAGAGTAAAGAAGAGAGAAACTAACATAGCATTTATTTTGTGTATTCCTATTAGTATTAATAATAGTATAAGTATAGAGAAAGTAAATGTAAAAATGGGTTACCTTGTCAGGCTATGACTTATTGCAGACACAGACATAGTCAGAAGTAGGGATGTTGAGTTGAGTTGGCAGTTAACACTGCCATAATAATATAATGAATCAGTGATTACCACTGCCACCACTCCAGGAAATTTTAACTTCACCACATATCCTTTTCCTTTTAACTCAAGCCATTCTGACACAATACCCTCACAAAATACTAACAATAATACTAATAATATTAATGCTATGCTGCTGCTAATTACCTCTTTCCTTTTGGAAACTATTACTCCCCCAACTCTCTTTATTGCATCATGTCATATCACCATAATTTATAGCCCTACAATTAAACAATTCCTTCCCTCTTCTTCAAATTAAATAATACTTTTTTTATTTTATCAGTATAATAATCAGATAAATAGATGAAACCTTTGCTGTGGCTGGCTCAGGAATAGGCATAGGCATAGGCTTGCTTGCTTCTATTCAGTTCTTTAATTTATAGGCTCGGGAGAGAGTGTGTGAGAGAGAGAAAAGGGTTGTCCCTTTATTTTCCTCCTTTCTTTGAGATCTGAGCCAACCCAGAAGATAATAAGAAGAAAAAATTTCAGTGAGGAAAAGAAAAAGTCTTTGTATGTGGATATGTGAGGGAAAAAGTTAAACCTTCTGATTTTGCATTCACTGACAGAAAGAGAGAGAGAAACATAAAACATCAGCAGCACCCACAGAGAGTGTTTAATTGAATCAGTTTTGGTGTGTGCCGGCGCAATGAAGGAAACCGAGAAGAGTTTGGATCCGCAACTGTGGCACGCATGCGCCGGCGGCATGGTTCAGATGCCGCCGGTGAACTCCAAGGTGTTCTACTTTCCTCAGGGGCACGCGGAACACGCGCAGTCCAACCTCGATTTCGGACCCTCTAGGATTCCGATTCCGGCGCTCGTTCTCTGCCGCGTGGCGGCTGTCAGATTCCTCGCCGACCCCGAAACCGACGAGGTCTTCGCCAGGTTGAGGTTGGTTCCTCTGAGAAACACCGAGCTTGACCACGAAGACAGCGATAGCGTTGACGGTAACGGCGCGGAGGGTTCTGAAAAGCCGGCGTCTTTCGCGAAGACGTTAACTCAATCGGACGCGAACAATGGTGGGGGATTCTCCGTGCCGAGGTACTGCGCAGAGACGATTTTCCCGCGGCTGGATTACTCGGCGGAGCCGCCGGTGCAGACGGTGATCGCGAAGGACGTGCACGGCGAGGTGTGGAAGTTCCGGCACATTTACCGAGGGACGCCGCGTCGGCACTTACTTACGACCGGGTGGAGCAGTTTCGTGAACCAGAAGAAACTGGTGGCTGGGGATTCCATAGTGTTTCTGCGGGCTGAAAATGGGGATCTCTGCGTGGGGATTCGGAGGGCGAAGAGAGGGGGTGTTGGTGGGCCCGAGGCGCCGTGTGGGTGGAGTTCCGGTGGTGGTGGTGGGCTTGGGATTGGGCCTTATGGGGCCTTTTCAGCTTTCTTGAGGGAGGAGAGCAAGGTGGTGAGGAATGGGTGTGGGAGGCCGAAAGTGAGTGGTGAGTCTGTGAGAGAGGCTATTGCTTTGGCTGCTAACAACCAACCCTTTGAGGTTGTTTATTACCCTCGAGCCAACACTCCTGAGTTTTGTATTAGGACTTCTTCTGTGAGAGCTGCTATGAGGATTCAGTGGTGCTCTGGGATGAGGTTTAAGATGCCCTTTGAGACTGAGGACTCTTCCAGAATAAGCTGGTTCATGGGCACCATAGCTTCTGTTCAGGTTCTTGATCCTATCCGCTGGCCTAATTCCCCTTGGAGGCTTCTTCAGGTACACCTTTTGTTCTCTTCATCATATTCACACATAAGGGGCTTAACTCTATACCTTATGGGACTTGTTTTGTTCCTTGATTCTTGATTCTTGATTCTTGATTCTGTTAACAGGTGCAAAACAAGATTCTTGTATTAAGTTTATCTCTAGCAAGGTTTTCTAATCCTGGAACCTTTTTTTTTTTTTCCTTTTGGGATTGGGTGGGGGTGGTTGTAATCAAATGATTCACCTGCATCTGTCAATTCACGACGAGTTTTATGGTTACCTTGGCAATTTGTATGCATATAGTTCTATTCTAAAGTTTGAAATGCCATGTTTTGGGGGTTTAAACTTAGACGCAGTTCAAGAATTTTAATCAGAAGTTCAGTTTATCTGGGTAACAAAACTTTGCGTTAAGGGTTAAAAATAGACTACTGAGGTAATAGAACAGCACCAGAAATCCCTCTAGAACTGTATTAAAGTTTTGTTCTTTTTTACTGGGTTGATGTTCTTGATTGTATTCAAACAATAGTTCATCTCGTGGACAAGGTTATGAGGCAACCATGACTTATGTTGGTGATATTGGTACAGGTTACGTGGGATGAGCCAGATTTGCTACACAATGTGAAGCGCGTAAGCCCATGGTTGGTTGAGTTGGTATCTAACGTGCCAGTGATCCATCTGGCACCATTCTCTCCACCAAGGAAGAAGCTTAGGTTTCAACAGCAGGCAGAGTTTCCCCTTGATGTTCAATTTCCGATACCAACGTTTTCAGGCAACCCTTTTGGGTCTAGCACCAGCAGCCCCTTGTGTTGTCTATCTGATAATGCTCCTGCAGGCATACAGGGAGCCAGGCATGCTCAAATTGGAATAACTTTGTCAGATCTCCACCTTAACAACAATAAGCTGCAGTTGGGGTTGCTTCCATCCAACGTTCGCCACCTTGATTTGCACACTGCCATTTCTAATGTCAACATCACCAACCATGGTAAGAGTAAAGAAAGCCTCTCATGCTTGCTCACCATGGGAAGTCCACGCAAGAGTTTGGAGAAATCTGATCGAGTCAAGACACACCAATTTTTGCTTTTTGGTCAACCGATACTCACCGAGCAACAAATTTCTAGATCTTCTAGTGATGTGTTGTCTCAAAATTGCACCGCAACAGATGATGAGAACAAGGAGAAGAAGGAGAAGGGATTCCTCAGCGACTCTCAGTCTTCAGTTTCCCCAGGAAAGTCATCTTCCACCGCTGAGTTCTCTTGGCAACTGGGTTCTGATAGCAGTCACTGCAAGGTTTTCATGGAGTCGGAAGATGTGGGACGGACCCTTGACTTGTCCTGTCTCGGTTCTTATGACGAGCTGTACATGAGACTGGCCAGCATGTTTGGAATAGAACGGTCTGAGATGTTGAGTCATGTTCTCTACCGCGATGCCACCGGTGCTCTCAAACAAACTGGAGAAGAACCATTCAGGTATCATTCCATGTCTTGTTCATGTCTGATTTCTCATAGTCTTTGTGTTTTATTGAGGGTCTGGTTTTGTGCAGTGAGTTCATGAAGACTGCTAAAAGATTGACAATTGTGAGTGATTCAAGCAGCAAAGACAGTAGAAGGTGCGAGAAATATAGTTTTTGTACGTGAAAGTGTGAGTGTTAATTAGTTCCTGTTTGTGAGTTGAAAGTTTGTTTTACATGCAGGGTTTGGATCACAGGAAGTAGGAATGGTGAACATGGATTGGATGCTACTTCAAATAAGACAGGTCCTATGAGTATATTTGCTTAAAAGGGTGTGGCGTGGCATGCCATCTAAGACATGTTTTTTAGATATCAGAAGTTGATATGAACACAACATACAATCGCTATTGCCGTCTTTGTTTCCTCAAACTGTAGAGAATAATTATTTTTCTTGTATAATGGACAATTCTTATTCTGATATTAATTAATTAACGTAGATTTTGTTACCATCACTGTGTTTGCTCTTCTTTTAGCTCTTGCAGTGTCTACACGTCACTGCTTCTTCTATTTTCTTTTAGTACAGTTTGGTGCTGTCATTTGAATGCTTCATAGCTAGTGGATTTACGTTATGGTAGAATTAATTTTTATAACGTATGTTTCAATTAATTTCAATCATAAATTTTATTCTAAAGTACATTACTCTGTGTGAGATTGATTAAAATAATAACTGAATGAATTTTAAAACAGTTCTTTTACTGTGCATATGTTGATCTATGTTCAATTGAATTAGTAACATTAATTATAATATGTTTAAATATAATAGTTGGTGTAAGAGATAAATATATGTATAGAAATTAACTTTTTCAGCCATTGGGGCTTCCATTTAACTGAGACAGTTTTATAAGCTATTTTCTTTTTTGCAGACCAAACTTTGCCCTTTTCTTTGAATGACAGATAGTGAAAATAACAGCTTAAACGTGTCATCGAAACTCTGTTATTTGCCAGTAACGTTAAAATAAGTACGTAGTGGGGATCCATTCTTTCACAAGGTTCAAGGATTCTTGTTTTTTGTATTGACTTTAAGTTTAGGTTTTGTCTTTCTTACCTTTGTCTCGAATGGTGATGGAAAAGGAAAAAATAAAAATAAAAATGAAGTTATTTGAATTAGATGAAATAAATATATATTGAAATAAGTTTATTTATTATTTTAATGTTATTTCTAATTATTTATTATTATAATAGTTAATTAAAGTAAATATTAATAAATGTATATAACATAATTACTAAAGTACATATTAATGACGTAATTAATTATGTAATGTACATATTAACTATCTAGTGTTTGATCTAGCATAGGATTTTTATTTTTACTTCTATTTGAGATGTCATAAAAGGGTCTTTATTGCGTGGAAAAATGTGATGGCGGTAATTGGCTGAATTGCAAGCCCAGAGGGTCTAATTTAACCAAAGATCCAAAACAACATAGTTTCTTTCTTTCTTTTTTCTCAAACAACATGGTGTGAAGAGACTATTAAGAAAGAAAAATGCCAGTGGGCAAACCATTTATTAAAAAAAAAACTATTAATTTGTATAGTAGGTCCTTCTTTTATTATATTAAAATAATTTTATATCATTTAAGAATTAAGGTTAAAGACAATTTATAGATTTAAATCCACTTTTGGTTGCATATATTTGTAAATCTACAATTTTGACCCTTTTATCAAATTTTGATTGCAGATTTGGTTATCAATTTTCAAATTTAAGCAATTTTGATCTAATGTTAATACGTCATCTAATTGTTTACAAGAATCACTACATGTTGATAAGTGATATAATATCAATGACTCATTTTTTTACAAAATAATATTTTACAATTAACTTTAATTAACATTATTTTAACAAGTATAATCATTATTTGTTAATTTGGAAAATGAGAAGAAAAAATTTATCATTTAAATTTTATATTAACCAAACCTTCACATTCATTAAATCATAAGAACCAACCTGAATTTAAACCTAGTTTATAAATATTTCTTTCTTTAAACCATCCAAATAAAATTAAGGGTAAAAATATATATTAGGGTGAACCATGCCTCAAATGAGTTTATCTAATTGTGTGAGCAAACTTGAAATCATAAGAAATAGTCTATGAAGCTATATATCACCTCTATCCATGCAACTTTAGACATCGACATTGACGAATCATAAATAAAGAAACATAGTAAAAGGGTAAAAGGAATACTTTGTCTATTTGTGAATTACAATGACATTAGGTTTGTCGATAATGGTATTTGAAAGATATAACACAACGCGCAAGCTTATATGCAACATTTACCTAAACCCAACCACGAATTCATTGACTATTGCCTCCTTAAATCAATTTTGGAGTCTAACAAATCAAACTCAAGAGAGTGGAACCACCCTTTGTGTTTTTAAAGTTATTCTTCAATTGTCTCGTGCCAACAGTGTCTTCTCCTATTCTCAAAGCAAAAATACTAAATCATCCTCATTTTTGTATTTTATATAATTTGATTTGGTTTAACTGTCAATTTTCATTGATCATCTTCCAAGTTTTTCAAATTAAAACTTGAAAATGTCATGGAACCTAGTAGTATAGGCTATGTCGGTGCCTTGTTGGCAAAAATTGATGAATCAATTGGTGAGTAGTATTTGGATTGGAGGGTGTTTTAGATCAAGATCAGAGATTGGGATCTGATCTGAAAGCCAGAAAACATTGAAATGTATTTGTTGTGAAAGATTAAGGAGCAAATTGGATTTGGTCTGAATTGATGTTGTTGCATTGAGGGTAGTGCGTGAAATGGGGTTCTGAATTGAATTGAAATGAATGAGTCCTATTTGTGGGTGAGACATTGAAGAGTGAAAAGAGACAGGTTAATCCCAATCCCGAGAAAACCACCTAAACCTCAGTGTTTTGTTGAGTCCTAAGTCATAGCCACACGTGGGAGTGGAACAGACATATTCATGTGTTAGTGTCACCGTTTTGATGGTCGAGCCTTTTTGCTTTCCCCATTTTCATGACCTTCTCGGATTTGACCTCTCTTCAAAATCAAATTTCAAATTCTGAATTGTAAGTTTGGTACAATAAAAGTTGTGTTGCAGAAATTTATAGATTGGAATTGAGGTCCACAGTGATAGTCAAATGATGAAAGGGCCATGGGAAGAGTGAAAAGAAGAAGAAAAAAAAATTGGGGCATGGCATGGCAATTCACAAGGTGCAAAAAACAAAGAATTCAGGTTCCGAGAAGTTGAATGCCCTTGTTTTCAGTTACAAAACCATAGTTTGTGGATGTTGTTTTCTTTGCATTGGGACAGCAACCATCTTCCTTCCCACCTTTCACTCATCAAAATCTTTCAAATTGTTTTCTTTTTCTCCTTTTATCCATGGATTCCTAGTTTTCGATAATTTAAAAAAGAAAAAAGATTCGTGGGATCCTAAGAATTTAATATGAACAAAATAGGCTTTCAGACTTTTTCTTATCAACACTTGCAAACATTATCCACTAACACAATATCATTCTTAAATACAAAATGACTTTTTTACATTGATTTTACAATATTATTTTTATAAAATATTTTTTATCGCCAAATCTAATAATAAGTGGACGAAAAAAAATTATTAATTTTATTTTTTTCTTGCGATTACTAATAAGTGGTTCACACACCACTATGAAGATATATGCTGAGATTGACATGTAATGCAACACTCACCACTGTTGGGTCGGTAAACCACATTTTTCTGAATTTTCTTTCTTTTTTTTCTTTTTGGGTTAACTAATTATTTATTATAATAAAGAAATTTGTAATTATCGCAAACCTTTACATCGAGTTTGGTTGAATCTTATAAGGTTGTAATATGTTTTGGTTCACGATTTCCTATGAAATAAACTATATAATAGAGAACAAAAACAGAACTCGCATAATGATCCTGTAAAAACAAATCTTATGTAATAATGATATGGTTTGAATTACCTCGTACATGATGTTGAAAAAGTAATTAAAATGTGGAAAAGTAATAACTCATATAACTGTGGTGGGGAACATTACATAATAGAAAGAGAACTTTTTCTATTACAGAGCACCTAAATCTTTCTTTCTTACGAGTAAATTATTAGTGTTGTTCATGAGCCCACCACTACATGAAGAAGTTAACATTTCAAGTATATTTCATACATAGAGGTTCTGTTTACAAGCTCAAATCAATTTATATATTTCATGAAACTTCCTGAAAAACTTGTTAGGTCTTATGCTTATGTAAAAATTACTTTTAACGTGTAGACGTAGTTTCATTTATTATTTTTTTGGTGTTGAAAAAGTATTTGTTATATATATGTGTTAGTTTTTGTTTGTACTTTTGGAATCAATTGTTTTGTATAGACTGATTCTCTTAACAGATAGATATGGTAAGGGTTAGTGAAATGCGTAACAGATGCATCCATGATGATGCATGGCAACAAAAAATGTGGAACATAGTTGTGTTAGTCGAAGGTGATGTTATGAGCAGCATCAATGGTTCTGTTCAGCCACCTTAACCCGTCAAAGCTCCCCATAATAACATTGCTCACCTTTTCAAAACTCACAATTTTTAAATTCTACACAAACCATTAAACCTCTTCATCTTGGTATGCTATTCAAAGCAGAGTTAGGGTAATTACTCGGAAAATAGACTATTATTCATATTGTAAACAATTTTTTTATTGTAAATTTATAATATAAGATTGATTTAAATTTAAATTCATACTCTCCATTTTAGTATTACAACGTTTGCTATATCTCATTCCTAGTATAAGAAGATATTTAAGATTTTATATGAAACAGAGATGTGGTTTAAGATAGTGCTACACCCAAACTAAATTTTTAATAATATGTGTGTTGATGACTTTATTAATGTATGTTTAAAATTGGTAACATGAATAACTTCTAAATTGATTAACTATATAAATTGTACATTAAATAAGCATAAAAGTGGTATAAGATAAAGGAATGTAGTTGTTTGGAGTTGCAATAAGCAAGCCTGGACCCTGGAGTGGAGAAATTTTAGCACTTACCTCCAACTTTTTATATTTTTACATTTTTCTGGACCTGTGCTGCAATGGTTCCTGCACGATATATATATATATATATATA
>Ga0123340_1006120_pt1 | contig 11481 bp, 12 predicted proteins | sample SirMexnodulemix_FD_89961 | JGI IMG/M metagenome (GOLD analysis project Ga0123340, IMG submission 89961) | Root nodule microbial communities of legume samples collected from Mexico - Siratro Mexico nodule mix | ecosystem: Host-associated > Plants > Roots > Nodule | place: Mexico: Nepantla... | reverse complement strand
ATATATATATATATATGTGTGTGTGTGTGTGTAGACGTATTTATGATATAAAAAATAAGTAAAGTATGTAATGAAAAATACATTCACATTCAACATATATAAAAAGGAAAAAAAATGTTGGGTTAGAGGATAAAAAAGTTTAAGCTAGTAAATGAGTCTTAGTTAACTGAATAGGATTAGTAAATTGTTATAAATTCACTTATATAAATTTACTTTCCACTAAAAGAATTTAAATTGTAAAAAAATGAATAAAATATATTTCAAAATTCAATAAGAAAGCTAATATTATTATTATAAAGTGATAAAATGGAAAATTGGGCACAGCGTATAAAAGGGCAGCCCGGCAGCCCCAATTATCAACGAAATTGTCCACTTGCTCCTCACTGTTGAGCTTGGCAAGCCAATCAGCCATGGCAGGCATTCGAATGATAGGTAAGTAACAGGTTTCCTCACTTTGCTTTCGATTCATATTCTAAGTCAAATGAACTAACAATTTCTTTTCTCTCCAACAAACACTAATGCAGATATAGCCGTCAATTTCACTGGTGAGGCATTTCATCAAACATTTTCTGTTCGTCATTAGTCTATTCTCTATCTAATTCCAAAGACTGCAGATGGCATGTTCAAGGGAATCTACCACGGCAAGCAATGTCACATCTCCGATATTGCAACCGTTTTGAACAGGGCCTGGGCTGCTGGCGTCACCCGAATTATTGTAATGTGCCCTGTTTCTCAAACAACCTTTCATATCTGTAATGTTAAATTTTATTACGAGTGTTAGTCTTGCTTTAATCATTGATTGAGGAAATTAAGTGAAATTCAGAGCTATGAAATTGCAAGTTGAAGAGATATTATATATTTCAACTGGTACAACGAGAGATGCTTCGGGTATTTAAATTTTAAAGCTGTTGATTGGACAAAGGCCTTTTGGACACCAGCTTGATAACATACAATATGAACTGTGTTTTATGTTTGAATGGTTTGTGGTTAGTTAGGAGTTGCTTTTTGTGTTGCAGGTAACTGGTGGGTCCCTTGAAGAATCAAGGGAAGCGCTTGCAATTGCAGAAACAGATGGTTTGTCTTCTTAACATTGCTTTCTCTCGATGACTTTCAAGCGCAGAATGTGGATTTTCACTAATTTGATGATTTATTGATCAATTATAGGAAGACTTTTCTGCACCGTTGGTGTGCATCCAACACGATGCAAGGTTGTTTTTCTCCTTTAGGAACTCATCTATGGGAGTGTTTGTAACTATGACTTAGTGTATTGGTTCAGGAATTTGAGGAGAGTGGAGATCCAGAAAAGCATTTTCAAGCTCTTTTGTCCTTGGCTAAAGACGGAATTCAGAAAGGAAAGGTATGGTTATACGCTTGTGGTAAGACAACTATCGCGCATTTCTAGATTTTAACTAGATATTTCAGTTCTACATAGTTGAGTTCCATCTCATTTGTAATAAACATGCTTACTAAACATTGTCATTGTGTATGTTGTTCTCATATAGTTGCAGAACTTGTGTTCTAGTTCAGAAACTACCCAATTATTTAGAAATAACTGTTATATTATTCTTACTTTTCTTCATATGCAAGGTGGTTGCTATTGGAGAATGTGGATTGGACTATGACAGGCTTCATTTTTGCCCAGCAGAGATTCAAAAGAAGTATGCATTCTCACCATAGTCTCGACTAGATATGCGTCATATTCGTTTTCTCTTTTATTTATTTTTATAATATACTAAAATCATCAACAAATCACATGTTTTTTTTTTTTTTACCTGTGAAAGCAAGGTATTTCGAGAAACAATTTGAATTAGCATATATCACAAAACTGCCTATGTTTTTGCACATGCGAGAAGCTGCTGCAGATTTCTGTGAAATAGTAGAGAAAAATAAGGACAGGTGCGATTGCTGGATCTCTCTGTTTTGAAATTGATAATGTTCTGATCATGCTGCTTTAATTTATCCTATGGTTAGCTTATCATTCTATTTATATTGGAAAGATGAATTTAATTGCGAGATTGGACAGTTTTATTGCCATCCTAGGCTATAGTATTTCCGCTTTCAACTTCAGGAATTAAGGGAAAAATAGATATAAACGGTTTAAGATGCTTATAGACAAAGTGCAACATTGAGGCCTTTGACAACACACCTGGTACAAACATTATTTGCAAAAAAAAAAAAAAAATAAATAAATAAGGTTGAGTTTTTTTTTTTTTATCTCATTTACCCTTATTTTTGAGCTTAATATCATGAGCGCACATGTTTCATTCTACTGCTTGTATATTTTATAATATAATCAATTCAAGATGTAAATTGTACTAACAGTTTCTACTTGCACATCAGGTTCACCGCTGGAGTCACCCATTCCTTTACTGGTAGTGTGGATGATAGCATTAAGCTTCTCTCATTTGATAACATGTATATAGGTAAATCCACCTTTTCAAGCTTTATTATGTCTTTTGACCAATTTGAAGTAACCTTGATATGTCTGATTTTGGGCTTTGCCTTTCCAAAGATAGGATTTTGTTCTAATTGCAATTTTGTTGAGATAAAAAGATGAATATACCTTGAGAAAGATTTTCACATCGTTGGTTCTGATGTTTGGATACTAAAAAAGGAAAAGGAATCACAATAATAAACATATAATTGATGTGTTCAATATGTAAAGGCTAATTATGTGTTTCTGTAGAGGATATTGGTGTGTTTGACTTTCCTTGTTAAAACTTGTATAAAATATCTGTTTCAGATATTGGATTGCGGTGATTGAATACTAGAAATCCAATTAAATTTCATCAATATTTCCTTGGTTCTGTGGCAGGCATAAATGGGTGCTCTCTGAAGACAACTGAGAACCTTGATGTTGTTAAGGGTATACCTATTGAGAGAATGATGATCGAGACAGACTCACCATACTGCGAAATCAAGAATACTCATGCAGGAATTGGTTTTGTTAAATCTACATGGCCTTCTAAGAAGAAAGAGAAGTATGATCAAGAGTGCATTGTTAAAGGCCGCAATGAACCTTGTTTAGTTAAGTAAGTGGGATGGTTTAACGTATGCTGGCTTGTGACAACTTCCTAGCTTATTAACTGCCTCTATATGGCTTTGGTACCATCCCCACAAGGAATATCTTCTATTCAATGTGACTGTAGTTAAGGAAATGAATATTCTAGTTTGCTAAAATGCAAACCCTCGGCATGATTTGCTAGTTTTTCCTTTTTGTTACTTTACAAGACTTTCCTATACTTATGACTAAATGAATTTAGTTTTATGCATATAATTATACCTCTTCAAATAATCATGATTGCAATTTCCAGGCAAATTCTTGAAGTTGTTGCTGGCTGTAAAGGCATCAATGACGTGGCTAACCTCAGCAGAACATTATACCATAACACTTGCAGGTAACATAGCCTGTCTCTGCACTTGTGTCTATTACTGATGGAAGTAAAAACTTTTGCAATTACTAATCTTTGATCATGCGAGATACAACAGTATCAGATATGACTCATCCAATACACCAATATGTAAATTCTTGAAAAATATAGGATATGATATGTATTATACATATTGAAAATAATCAAATTAAGATATGTTTCGTGAACATTGGTAAATATAAAATAAAAATTGAAAATAACTGTCTTCCAAAAATCCAAACAAAAACATACTTCTTATACATTACCAAATATAAAATAGAAATTACAAGTAATTTCTTGATTGCCCAGAAATAGGAAGAGTATCAATTTTAACTTCTATAACTATTTATGGTTCGTCAAGAAACAAAGATTCCATTTCAAGATTTCTAGCAGCATCAAAGCTATCTAGTGCATATCCATATCTCCACCAATGTCCTGTCTTAGTACTCGCATGCATGTATAATTCATCTTTCCAAAATAAAAATTCTTGTAAACCAATTTTATGACTCAACTTGTTTCTTTTTCAATGACAGAATGAAGAAAAGGTACTCTAATTCCTACTACGATAACATTTATCTTTGAGTAAAAAATAGTCAACTTATTTGCTTTTCATGAGAAATTTACATATGCAATTACGATCCTTTTTTCTATCCTCAACGGTTGTGAAAAACATTTTTAAGCATTTATTCGTCTCCACAGAAAGCCCTTCAACCACTTGAAGTCGTTAATAGCTATAATTCCTATAAAAGTCAATAGATATAACTTATAGGAGTTAACCAACTATATATAATAAATAATTTAAAAATTTTACCTAGGATTCATTGAGTGAATGATGCAACAGAGGGAAGTGCAACTCTTGGAATACCTATCAATTAGTCTAGAAATAAACGACTTCATAAAATGTTTGATGTATCCTGTTCTCTTTCCTTCATATATACCCTCTCTGGACTCAAATATAAACAAAAAAGGGTCATATTTGGTGGACTCAAATATAAGCAAAAGTTTCAATTCCTTAAACCATATCTAATGTTGCCATTTCAAAAATACCCTTAACTTTAAACCTAAACATAATTCTCGATAAATATAATTTGAGAGCAATTTAGGAAAAATATCACTTTATTGTATGAAAACAATAATATTAAATAAATTTAACCACTATTCGTATCAGTGTGAAAGTAATTAATTTTACTTATAATTGAGTTCGGAAGTATTATTATATGTAATTAGATAATTACTATAAGTTATCTATTAACTTTTGCTCAGCTTATAGGTATTATCATAGTGATAAGTGGCTCGGAATAGAACTTTCCCATGATTTAGCTGTTTTGGGTGTATAGGCAGACCTGCTGTGATATATAAGGGTTGGAGCATTCCTGAAATGCTCCTTTCTATTTATTTTATTTTTGGCTGTTCAAAAAAAAGAAAATAAGAACTTTCCCATGATCATGAAGAGATTTTATTGTTAAGAAACAAGGGTTTGAAAAAGTTTTTCACAACTGTTTGAGAATAGAAAAAATGTTGTACTTGAATATAATGATTCCTCATATAAAGAAAATAATATGCTTCTTTTAACTTAAATGAAGATAGGTAGACATTAGATTCTTTCTTTTGAATATACCATCTTTATTTGACGCGGTATCTTGTGGTTCGTCAACTGCATGCATGTCAGTAACTTTATGGCATGGATGAATTATGTGGGGGTTCACGCGCAAATGCGGGAGACTGCAGATCATCCCATTGAACACGGAACTTACAATATAAATTCAATAGAACAAGACTTCAGTTCAACCTAACAGTAACACTCAAGTCTTAGCATGATTTCTTTTGATTGTATTACAGTTTCAAAGTCCTTTTCCATGCCCACTTTACCATTCTAATTAAAGTTGTGTTTAGTAATAACGACCTATTTACAGTCATAATTTTGAATCAAAGTTCTGAAACCATGATACGACTTATTCTTTTGACTTCAGATCCAACTGAAGTCGTGTTTAACATTGACAACTTCTTTTTAAATGAAGTGTAGTCGCAACTTACCCCATAGTGGTAGATATTCTGATTTGTGCTCATTCTGTAATTTCGAAACAAAATTACAACAGATGGTTAAAAAGCCCCTAATTTGCCTGACTCATTGCCATATGGGGTGTCTCTGTTTTTGTTCTATTGGGGCGTGCATGTGTTTATTTTCCTTATATATATTCTGGAGCTCCAATAAAAATTTTGCTTTGCAGGATTTTTTTCCCTCATGACTTGGATTCTGCAGCTGATGCTCTACTAGCCGGCGGTAATTCTTCTTAAGCAGACCTGCTAGTGACTTGACCTTTGCCTTTTTTAGGAGCTGTTCTGTAACCCAAATCTTCATTTTCTTGAGAAAGCTAAGTGTCTTGAAATGCAACTGAGATTGTCGGTCCAGTCATTTTTGGGAAGTGACAAATCAGAACTGAGATTGTCGATCTGATGATGAGTGTATGACAAATTATTGCATTCTATTTTGATGAGCTTATAATGTGAAGAAACTATGATACTAAACCAGAAGCCAATAGGATTCGATATGTCGTATGCGGTGGATATGTTTTTGTTGGATGTCATGTCAAGAAGTAAATCAATGGAGGCTGATTGGTGGTCAGTCTGTAGTCTCCTAAGTGCTGCCTCCAAACATTTTTGTTGCTTTTCACTTTTTTTCAAGTCAGTATGAGTTCAACTGCTAAGATGATGCAACGGTCACTGTGTCACTCGTCGTATCATACTTTGTTTTAAAAAGTTATTAAATTAACTATCATAAAACCTGTTGACAATGGTGGACATCTCTCCAAAATTGTGATATCAAGCAGAGGTATCAGGAGGGAATGAATCGGTATCAGATTACAAAATTGTTGTTTAAAACGAATTACATCATTTATTTACCTGCTTCGTTTTTCGCACAATCTCAATGGATTTAGGTTGAATCGCTGTCTCTAAAGTTTCAAGGTTAGTCCATTTATTAAGATAATTTGAAGATGATTTTATTTAAAAAAATAAGTTTTAAATGTGGTGCTTTTATTGAAACATATGTATTATAATTATAATTATAATTATAATTTATATATTAAATCAATATATCTAAAATAAAAATTCATTTTATTAAGATAACCTTTTATTTTAAAGTACATGTTTTATTTTAATTTTAATTGTTTTTACTTTTTAAAACAAGTCCATCTTGATTCTAATGTAGGACTACATCATATTTAAAATAACAATCCATTCAGAAAGCGGGTGAAATTGATACAAGTTCATTAGGTAATTTGTTCAAACAATTCGTTTGGTCATCTTTAGTATCAAGTATCACTTACGATTTCTTTTTCTATTGGATCTTTATATTTGTTATTTTGCCACAATTGGTTGGAAAGTTCACCATAAAAAGAGTTGCGAATCGTTATCATATAAATAGCTGCCAAATATCTGGGCTATTTAGTGATGAATCTGGGTGCTATTAAAATTATGTGCAAAGTAATAACGATAAAGAAATAATGACTTGAATTAACCCGTGCATAAATGATTGCCTTTGACATGACATGCTTGTAGCCAAGCTTATTTCCCTACTTTCGGCTTGCATACGTAGCGAATTAGTGGCTCTTAACCATGTCGCCTGGGCTTCCATTTCATCATTATTTGACCCCCTCAACATCAGGTTAGAACTTCAAAAGAATTCACTTGAATAAATTATTAGTTGACCAAAATATGAAAGCTAGACTTCCATAATTACAAACTCTATAATTAACATCGACCCCAATATAGATATGATCAATATTTGTTCTCAATAACAAATACATTTCTCAACTACCTAGTTAGTGTATACCAAGTGAAACTTCTCAGGAAGAAGCTACATAACGTGCATTTTGCGGGCAAAATTTTGATCGACTAAATTTCCTTATGTTCTTGCACTTGAGACCAATTCCGAGTTTTCAGCAGTGCTTCTTGCATTTTCCTCAGTTACCGAAGGAGATGGTGGTGTCCTTTCTTCAGCCATATTCAACCGCAATGGGCGACCTTGAACTTCCTGAAAAGCACATCATTACATTCAGAAGGAATGTGGATATATAGTAAGACTGATATCATAAGATGAACTTGAAATTGCAAAATTGATGTACCAAAAATGTTCTTACCACACCATTCATATTGTCCAAGGCAGCTGCTGCAGACTCGGCAGTTGTAAAAGAAACAAAGCCGAAACCTCGAGATCTTCCACTGTCCTTCTCATAGACGACCTTGGCACTCAATATGCCTGGCTGCTCAGCAAAAGCTTCTCTAAGACCCTGTGAGTTGACTCCCCAGCCAAGGTTTCCACAATAGATCTTGTAAGGGCTGTCTACAAAGCCTCTGTAATTGTTCCTTATTTTTGCCCCCATTACCAATCTTTCCTCTCCTTTGGGCACCTCTGGGAAGTTTACCTTAGCAGTCCTACCACCAACTTGCTGCTCACCAAACAGTCATTAATATTAGCATTGAGTTGATAATTTATATCAGAGAGCTCAGATGCGATCAAAGCTTTTAATAAAATAATTTGAAAGCCCGGTTGCGGCATTTGAGCATTGCTTTCTATAAGATATCTCCTACCGCACAACACCAACCATAATAAGAGAGATCTTCTGGAAGAACAAATTGTCATCCAAAATTATGATAAGCCAAGGAAAGTAGAAAAGATATATCAAAGGATAAGGATGTAAGGCTTCTAGAAGGAAGCTAATACCAATTCCGTAATTCTGTTACAAAGCTTCTAGGTGGGACAATTCAACAATTCTGCCATTGCTGAGCATTATTGCAATTTTTTTTCTTTTTTTTCAATTTTCAGTGACGCTAGCATTGATGCAGTGCCTGTACATATAAGACCTCTGTACATATTTTTTGAAGAGAGAAAAGTTCCTCATTCTCTGTTATTTTCTTAAATCCCTTTATATTTATTTTCTGTTATGGTATTAGAGCTGTGATAGTTACATTCATTCATGGCTCCGTCATTTGATCCCTCACAAGACTTCAGTTCTCCTTACCATGTTAATCCATCATTTATCAACTCATCATTTTCAATATGGCAGAAAGCCAACATGTTGATTGTTTATTGGATTCTCAAAGTTGTTTCATCATCATCACCCGAAGTATTATTTGTATGTATAATGCCTTTGACGTATAGAATGATTTGAAGGAAAGGTTCTCATGAGGAAACATGATTCACATTTCCGATCTTCAGGAGATCCCTTTTTTCAAACAAGGAGAGTTGAGTGATAGAGATTATTTCACCAAAATCATGAGGGATGAACTCGACTTTTTCCTCCCATTACCTTTTGGTACTTGTGCTTTCAAGTGCACTTACAAATGTTACTGAATATAAAACACAAGATCAAGTTATTAAGTTTCTAAAGGAAATGAATGAAAATTATTTGACTGTTAGAACTCATATTCTGTGATGGATCCCCAGCCATCCTTGAGTCGGGGGTCTTTTCTCTTGTTATGAAGCAAGAGAGACAGATTTTTTGGTGATCAATCTAATCAGTCCAAGGAAATGGCTGTTTATCAAGAGAAAAATTTCTTTTGTTAAATATGATAAATCATAAGTTTGAGATGTTTGTCATTATGCAAAGCACAATAAACTTGGCTTTACCATTAGTATCTTTAAATCTAAAAGTGTTTTGATCTTATTCATGTTGATCTTTAGGGAACCATATTCAACCATGTATTCATGGTCATAAATATTTCTTAACCATTGTTGATGATTTTACAAGATAGAAATGGATTATTCTTTTAAAACAGAAATTTGAAACTTCCAAGACCTTACAAAGTTTTGTTGTTTTTATTCAAAATTCATTTTGTGGCAACAATAGACTATAAGAAGTGATGTGATAATGGAACTGAAATTTTCGTAACCGATTTCTTTGCTAATAAAGGAATAGTGCACCATACTTCATGTGTTAATACTTCACAACAAAACATTATAGTTGAGAGGAAACATGGTCATTTGTATTATCTTCTTCAATCCCTATATCTTTCTCTCTCATTCTCTCTCAGTTATCTTTATTTCTGTTAAGATAATAATTTTTAACCAAGTTTTAACAATGCACTAATTTATTCTGATTGCTTGACTCCTAGTTTCAACATCTAGGAACTGATGGAAATTTCCAGTAACTTCCCTTTAACCCACATTTTTTAATGTAACCTTATAGAAACTGTGGGCTTGTTAGGATAAATTTCTCATAAACACTCCTAGGAAAAGAAAATAGAAAAAAAAGCTTCTCTATAAACTAAAATTAGTTTATGTATAAGTTAAAACTAAGTTATTGAGATATTAATGAGATAACTTCTACAACCTCTACAAATTAATCATGCATATACTAATTTTATCTCAAAAATTATTTTATTTTCTTCTAATTTTTTTTCTCTTACAAGTGATTATGAAGAAATTCATCCACAAAGACATTATATATATATTAGTCCCTCCATTTGATATTGCTAACTATTACAAGAGAATAGTATTTATTTGGGGTCAATTTTGCTAAAATATCCTTATCTACTATTTCATTTTTGATAATTGCAACATTAAGTTTTGCCAAGACAATAGTATTTATTTGGAGGACAAAATTGGAATAGAAGGTATGATATTTCTTTGAAATGTGATAACATCAATCAATACGATTTTTCTAATGCTAAAACACAATCGATATGAAATGGAGGAAGTAGTATAAATAATGCCACAAGAAAAGAAAACCCTATGCAAACTGGATTTTTTCTATCTTTTTGGAACAGTGAATCATTTTCTCATAGATAATTTTCATAATATAAGGACTTCATCATCCTTTAATAACTCAGAAAATCAGAACAAACTCTAGGGAATGTCTATCACTACTTTGATTAAAGACAGGAGGAAAAAACAAATTATTGGATTAGAAAAACAGCTACTTCAGCTGGAAAGGAACACCTTGTCGTTATGATTATGAACATTGAGTAAATGAACCATAAAAGAGTTCTAATAATACACTCTCTAACGCTCTTTGCAACATAGTTTCACCTATTGATTGAAATTCAAGTGTTCGCTAGTTTGGGAATGAAACATGCAAAATGGTGAAGAAGACCTACACATGTGGTAGGACCTAGATGAATTGGAGTCTAGATGGTGTATTACTAGCATCTTTCACGAACATAATTATATAACAGGTAATGTACTGAGACTTACAGAGCCATCAAACATTCGAATTGCCTCTTTAGCATCCTCTACACTTCCCATTGTAACAAATGCAAATCCCCTGCTTCTATCCGTGACACGATCATACACAATCTATCAAATTCAATCACACAAAAAAAGGTACGGACCAGCATTAGATTGCACCACAAATACCTTAAATTCATCAATCAAACAGAAAAACAAGCACAAAGGGTGAAAAGGGACTACAAAATTGGCAAAAAGAAGAAACCTCAACAGACACCACGGTGCCGGCTTCTCCAAAGAGCTCTGCCAATTGGGAATTAGTAATTGAATATGGCAAGTTTCCAACATAGATCCTCCCAGCATCGTTATCGTTCAAGTATGAAACCTTTCGCTCTTCCTCTTGTTCTGTTTTTTCAGAGGTTTCTGTTACCGGTTCGTCTTGTCGGGACTCTGTTATGTCTTGACCCATTTCGAACCCATTGAAGGTGGCGGAAGGTGGGGACAGACGATGAAGTGGGAGAAATGAAAGACTGAAACTTTGGGACTTGAGGTTAAGATTGAGAGGTTTTTGAAAAGTGGGTCTCTGAAGGAAGTTGGGGGTGAGTGAAAAGGAAGAGTGGGTGAGGGAAAGGTTGGATATTCTGTTGCAGATAGAGGAGGAAAAAGAAGTTGCAGTAGCCATTTAGTGTGTGAGAGAGAAAGGTTGGTGTTTCAGAATTGAGTATGGAATTGGAAGTGAAGTGGAATGAGTGAAGTGACACCTATTGTTATTGCCGCAGCGTTGGGTTTTTCTTATTGACAACTCCTCAGGATAAGGTTTCTTTGCCTTTAACACCTCCAAATGTCACTCTCCCTTGCATCCATTCCTTCTTCCTCTTTTTTTTTTTTTTTTTTTTTTTTTTT
>Ga0123340_1006119_pt1 | contig 11483 bp, 9 predicted proteins | sample SirMexnodulemix_FD_89961 | JGI IMG/M metagenome (GOLD analysis project Ga0123340, IMG submission 89961) | Root nodule microbial communities of legume samples collected from Mexico - Siratro Mexico nodule mix | ecosystem: Host-associated > Plants > Roots > Nodule | place: Mexico: Nepantla... | reverse complement strand
TCAACGTCTCGCGCAAGAACATCGAGAACTTCTACCAGAACCCCCTCGGCCGTTTCTTCCTCGAAGACACCGTGAAAAACTGATGAAGCAGCAGCCAGGCGCCTCGGCGTCTGGCTGGGCCATGACAGCGAGGGCAGGCAGATGTTGTCAGCTTCCATGGTCCCGCGCGTTGAACCAAGCAGGTGACATCGAGTGTCACGTCGGTGAAAGCCGGCGGTTTTTTCCCGCTTGACTTGCTGCTAGTGTCTGTATTTTAATCAAGCCTGCGGATTAGGCAGGTTTGGATCCGCGTTTCACATGACTTCGATGTCGCTGGGCAGTTTCGCCCCATGACGCCCCGCAGATGAGCGGGATGAGCGTCATGGGGTTTTCGTATTTTGGGCTATGATGGACGACGCGCTGAAGATCGGTATTCTCTACTCCGCCACCGGCCCCTATGGGGCGATGGGCGTGGATGCCCGTGACGGCGCGATGCTTGCCGTCGAGGACAACGTCAAGCGAACGGGTCGCGTCATCGAACCGGTGTTCTATGATCCGCACGCCAGCCTGCAAGCCTATCTCGACGGCGCGCAGCAGATGTTGCGCTCCGATTGCCGCCATATCGTCGGCACGATCACATCTGCGGCACGCAAGGAAGTCATTCCACTGGTCGAGAAGCATGACGGCCTGCTGTGGTACATGTGCCCCTACGAAGGCTTCGAGGCGAACGAGAGCGTCATCTATCTCGGCGGCTGCCCGAACCAGCATCTGATCCCCGCCTTCGAGTACCTCATTCCCCGCTACGGCGCGCGACCGTATCTTGTCGGTGCCAACTATGTCTGGGGCTGGGAGATGAACCGACTGGCGCGCGAACTGATCGCCAATGCGGGCGGCGAGGTTCTCGGCGAGCGCTATCTGCCGCTGGAGGAAACGGCGGTGGATCGAATCATCGCTGAAATCGCCGAGCGTCGCCCGAGCTTCGTGCTCAACAATCTCATCGGACCGTCGAGCTACGCCTTTCTGGAGGCAATGAAACAGCTCGGTGAGAACGATCCCGCCTTCCGTCCGCAGAACTGCCCCGTGGTCAGCTGCGATCTGATGGAATGCGAACTCGAGTTGATCGAAAAGGGATCTGCTACCGGCCAGCTCTGTGCGGCATCCTACTTCGACACGCTCGACACGCACGAGAACCGCGAGTTCAAGACCCGCGCCGCGCTGCGTTATGGACGGGACCGGCGCATCTCCAGCGTCTTTGCAAGCGCCTATGCAGCCGTCGATCTCTGCATTGCCGCGATCCTGTCTGCGGGCAGTGACGAGCCCGCTGCGGTGCGCCGTGCCATTTACGGCCGAACATGGGACTCTCTGCTGGGGCCGCTGCAAATCGACGGACGAACCAATCACGCAGCGCTGCCGTTTCATCTCGGCCGCATCAGCGACGACAACAGCTTCGATATCATCGCTTCCCGCCCGGCGCTTGCCGCCGACCCCTATCTCACCACGCGCGGCACCTCCATGCCTGCCAAGCTGAGGGTCGTGTCATGAGCAGGACGCCGAATTTCACAGGTTGGCTGGCCGTCATCCTGCATCGCGAAGACAGCAACACCGACAGGTTGGAGCGTCAATTCGGCCTGCTTGGCATCCGAGCCACGCGCCGCTGGGAGCCGCTCTCGACATGGGCCGAGGCCGATCTCGTTCTGGTCGACGCCGATCAGGGTTGGGATGATCTGTTGCCGCCGACCGAAGGCGCATCAGGCAAGCCGCTGGTGGCCTTGCTCGGTTCCGAGGCGCCGGGCCGTATTGCCTGGGCCATGGAAAAGGGTGCAAGCGCGATCATTCCGAAGCCGGTTGCCGCGTCCGCCATCTTTCCGGCTCTGGTGATGGCAGTGTCGATCCATCAGGAACGCCGCGTCGTTGCCGACAAGCTGCGCCATCTCGAACAGCGCGTCCGCATGCGGCCTCTGGTGCATGCGGCGGTCGAGAAGCTGCGTGCCGTCCGTGGGCTCGATGAAGAGAGGGCATACGGCATGCTCCGCGACTACGCCATGCAGCGTCGCCTGACGATGGAGCAACTCGCCGCGATCGTCCTCGGCGGGGCCGAACCCCTGCCGGAGGTCGGTTGATGGGCATACTTCGCTCGCTATCGCGGCAGCCGGCCGCGCTGTTCGGGTTGGTGATTGTCGTTGCGGTCGTGGTGCTGGCGCTGGCCGCACCGCTGATCGCGCCTTTCAGTCCCGACGACCAGATGTTCGACGGCCTGACGCTTGAAGGCGCGCCCATGCCGCCGGGCGGGCAATTTTTGCTCGGCACGGATACGCTCGGCCGCGATCTCTTCTCGCGCATGCTGTTCGGCGCGCGCACGTCGCTGATCATCGGCATCGTCGCCAACGGCATCGCCGTGTCCATCGGCCTGTTCGTCGGCATCGTCGCGGGGTATCTGCGCGGCCTGCCGAGCAACATCCTGATGCGCTTCACGGATCTGATGATGGCCTTTCCGGCGCTGCTGCTCGCTATCGTATTGGCGGCGCTCTTGAAGCCCAGTCTGTGGATCGTCGCCATGGTAATCGCGCTGGTCAACTGGGTGCAGGTGGCGCGCATCGTCTATACCGAGACGCGCGGCCTCGTCGAGCGTGATTTCATCATGGCTGAACGTTCGCTCGGCGCCGGTCACGGCCGTATCCTGCTTTTGCATATCCTTCCACATCTGGTGCCGACAGCGATTGTCTGGGGTACGCTCGGTATCGCGACGACGGTGCTGCTCGAAGCCACGCTGTCCTTTCTCGGCATCGGGGTCCAGCCACCCCAACCCTCCTGGGGGAATATCATCTTCGAAAGCCAGAGCTACTTTCAGGCGGCTCCGTGGTTGGTCTTCTTCCCCGGTATGGTCATTCTCCTGACGGCGCTTGCCTTTAATCTCGTCGGCGATGCCCTGCGCGACATTCTCGATCCCACGCAGCGGGGCAGGGGCTGATGGCCTTCGTTCTTCTTCGCCGCCTCGGGCAGGCGCTTCTTATTCTCCTCGGCGTCGCCGCCATCACCTTCGTGCTGCTTTATGCGCTGCCGGCCGATCCGGCGCGGATGATCGCAGGCCGCAGCGCCACCGCGCAGACCGTCGCTTCCATCCGCCACGAACTCGGCCTCGACCAGCCGCTGATCATTCAGTTCTGGACCTATCTTTCCGGGCTCCTATACGGAGATCTCGGTCGCTCATATGCACAGAAGACGGAAGTCTGGACACTCATCGTCGCGCGTCTGCCGGCAACGCTGATCCTGATGGCCACCGGCATCACCGTCGAGGTCGTTCTTGGCGTCACCTTCGGCACCGTCGCGGCGGTGAAGCGCGGCGGTACGGTCGACCGCCTTGTGATGATGGCCTCCTTCGTCGGCGTATCGGCGCCGCAGTTTGTCGTGGCACTGCTGCTTCTCTATGTCTTCGCCGTTACGCTCGGCTGGTTTCCGATGAGCGGATACGGCAGCTTCGCGCATGTCGTGCTGCCGGCAACCACGCTTGGCGTGCTCGGCGCGGGCTGGTACGCGCGCATGGTGCGTTCGGCGATGATCGACGTGCTGAACCAGGACTATGTGCGCACGGCCCGCGCCAAGGGCTTGTCGTCGCGCCGCATCATCTTCCGCCATGCCCTGCCTAACGCCATCCTACCGATCGTGGCGATGATCGGCATCGATATCGGCCAGTTCATGGGTGGCGTCGTGGTGGTCGAGGCAGTCTATGGCTGGCCCGGCATCGGCCAACTGGCCTGGCAGGCGATCCAGCAGGTCGACATCCCGATCATCATGGGCGTGACGCTGACATCGGCACTCGCCATCGTGACCGGCAATCTTCTTGCCGACCTCATTGCGCCCTTCATCGACCCACGTATCAGAACATCCTGACCAGAGCAAAATAGGGGAACTCATAATGCTCAGACGCTGGTTACTCGGAACGACCACCGCCGCGGCGATCATGCTCGCACCTCCGGCCGTCATGGCTGAGGGCAAGGACATCGTTGTTACCTACAAGGACGACATCGTCACGCTCGACCCGGCGATCGGCTACGATTGGGTCAACTGGTCGATGATCAAGAGCCTCTATTCGCGCCTGATGGACTACGAGCCCGGCACGGCCACCCTCGTTCCTTCGCTTGCCGAAAGCTTCGAGGTCGCGCCCGACGGGCTCACCTACACCTTCAAGCTCCGCAAGGGCGTAAAGTTCTCGAGCGGCCGCGACGTGGTCGCCTCCGACGTCAAATATTCAATCGAGCGCGCCGTCGATCCGAAGACCCAAGGCCCCGGTGCCGGCTTCTTCGGCGCGATCAACGGTTTTGAAGATCTGACCGGCGGCAAGGCGACCGGTCTTGCGGGTATCGAGACCCCCGACGACGGCACCGTCGTCTTCAAGCTCTCCAGGCCGGACGCGACCTTCCTGCATGTGCTGGCGATCAATTTCGCCTCGGTCGTGCCGAAGGAGGCCGTCGAGGCCGCCGGCGGCGATTTCGGCAAGAAGCCCGTAGGTTCCGGCACCTTCGTCCTCAAGGACTGGGTGATCGGCCAGAAGCTCGTCTTCGAAAAGAACCCGGGCTATTACATCAAAGATACGCCGAAGATCGATGGCTTCACGGTCGAGGTCGGCCAGGAGCCGCTCGTCGCGCTGCTGCGCCTGCAAAAGGGCGAGGTCGATATCGCCGGCGACGGCATTCCACCGGCCAAATTCCTGGAAATCAAGAATTCGCCAGACGGCGCGCAGATGATCGTCGATGGCGAACAGCTCCACACCGGTTATGTGACGCTGAACACGAAGGTGAAGCCTTTCGACGACCTGAAGGTCCGTCAGGCAGTGAACCATGCGATCAACAAGAACCGCATCGTACGCATCCTGAATGGCCGCGCGACGCCCGCCAAGGAAGTGTTGCCGCCATTGATGCCTGGTTACGACAGCGATTATTCGGGCTTTGCCTATGACGTCGCCAAGGCGAAGTCGCTGCTTGCCGAGGCCGGTCTTGCCGATGGCTTCCAGACCGCGCTTTACGCGACCAACACCGATCCGCAACCGCGCATCGCGCAGGCGATCCAGCAGGATCTTGCGGCGGTCGGCGTCAAGGCCGAAATCCGCGCGCTGGCACAGGGCAACGTGATCGCCGCAGGCGGCACCGAAGGCGAGGCGCCGATGATCTGGTCGGGTGGCATGGCCTGGATCGCAGACTTCCCCGATCCCTCCAACTTTTACGGCCCGATCCTTGGTTGCGCTGGCGCCGTGCAGGGCGGCTGGAACTGGTCGTGGTACTGCAATGCCGAGCTCGACAAGCGCGCGACGGCGGCAGACTCCATGTCGGATCCGGCGAAGTCCGGGGACCGCGTGGAAGCCTGGAAGAAGATCTTTACCGACGCTATGAACGATGCGCCGTGGATCCCCGTCACCAACGAACGCCGTGTCGTTGCCAAGTCGCTGCGCATGGGCGGCGAAAACAACATCTACATCGATCCGACCCGCGTTATCAATTACGACGCGATCTTCGTGAAGTAACGCCAAGGGTCCCCGCCTTCCCGGCAATGAGCCGGGAAGCCATATTTCCCGGAGACGTGCCATGTGCAGCATCTGCAGCCACACCATCCACCGCGCCCAGCATAACTTCGGCTGGAACCGCGACTTCGCGCCGGCGCTGACGGCAAAGCCGGGTGAAACCATCCTGTTCGAATGCATGGATTCGTCCGGCGGCCAGATCGGCGCCGACGCCACGCTCGCCACGCTTGCCAATCTAGACTTCGGCAAGATCAACCCAGTTTCCGGTCCGGTCTATGTCGAGGGCGCAACGCCGGGCGATGCGCTCAAGGTGACGATCCGCAAGTTTCATCCGTCGGGAGTGGGCTGGACGGCGAACATCCCGGGTTTCGGCCTGCTTGCCGATCAGTTCAAGGATCCGGCCTTGCATGTGTGGAGTTACGACACGGTATCCATGGCGCCGTCCGCCTTCGGGGCGGGGGGCAAGGTGCCGTTGAAGCCGTTTACCGGCACGATCGGCGTCGCCCCGGCCGAGTCCGGCCTGCATTCCGTCGTGCCGCCCCGCCAGGTCGGCGGCAACATGGACATCCGCGATCTCACCGCCGGCGTGACGCTCTACCTGCCGATCGAGGTCGAAGGCGCACTGTTTTCCGTCGGCGACACGCATGCCGCCCAGGGCGACGGCGAAGTCTGCGGCACGGCGATCGAAAGCCAGATGAACGTCGAGTTGACGCTGGATCTCGTCAAGGGAGCCAATCTGAAGACGCCACGCTTCACGGTGACCGAGCCAGTGACGCGTCATCTCGACGGCATGGGCTATGAAGTGACGACGGGCATCGGTCCGGATCTGATGACTGGCGCCCGCGATGCTTTAATGCGCATGATCGACCTGCTGACTGCCGAACACGGCTACAGCGCCGTCGATGCCTATATGCTTTGCTCGGTCTGCGGCGATTTGCGCATCAGCGAAATCGTCGACATGCCGAACTGGGTTGTCTCCTTCTATTTCCCCAGGATCGTCCTTTCGTGACCGAAACGGATACCATTGCAAGGCCGGTGCTGCGCGTCGAAAACCTCTGTGTCGATGCCCGTACACCGGAGGGGCTGAAGCGGGTCCTCAACGATATTAGCTTCGACCTCAAGTCCGGCGAGACACTCTGCCTTGCCGGCGAAAGCGGGTCCGGAAAGTCGGTGACCTCGCTTTCCGTCATGGGGCTGCTTCCGAAGGCCTCGCTACGCATCGCATCCGGCAATATCAGCCTAGGCGACAGGAAGCTCACACGTCTCTCCAACAGCCAGATGCGGCATGTCAGGGGCGGTGAGATCGCCATGATCTTCCAGGAGCCGATGACATCGCTCAACCCTGTCATGAGCATCGGTGCTCAGTTGACAGAAGCGATCCGCGAACATCAGCAGGCGGGAAATGCCGAGGCGATCGCCCGGCAGATGCTGGAGGCGGTGCACATCGCCGATCCGGCGCGGCGACTGCAGCAGTATCCGCACGAACTCTCAGGCGGCATGCGCCAGCGCGTTATGATCGCAATGGCATTGTCCTGCCGGCCAAAGGTGTTGATCGCCGACGAGCCGACCACGGCGCTAGACGTGACGGTGCAGGCGCAGATCCTCAAGCTGATGCGAGAGCTCAAGACCGAGTTCGGCACCTCTATCGTCATGATCACGCACGACATGGGCGTCGTCGCCGAGATGGCGGATCGGGTGGCGATCATGCAGCATGGCCGCATTGTGGAGCAGGGCAGTTCGCTCGACATATTCAAGAGCCCATCCGAGCTTTACACCCGCCGGCTGCTGGCGGCCGTCCCACGGCTCGGCGCCTTTGCTGGCACCGACGGTCCGCCGCGCGTTTCGAAAGGCGAGCCGCAGCAAAGGGCGAGTGCATCGGCGCTGGTCCTGAATGTCCGCGATCTCTGCGTCAGCCATGGTCGAGGCTCCGGCATGCTGTTCCGGCGGGCACCGTCCGCAACCGTCCGCAACGTCTCGTTCGAGATCATGCCGGGAGAGACCATGGGCCTCGTCGGTGAAAGCGGCTCCGGTAAATCGACGACCGGCAAGGCGGTTCTAGGCCTCATTCCCTTCTCCGGGTCGGTGCAACTAGACGGCTACGACATCTCCCGCCTGTCGCAGCACGAGATGCGCAGTGTGCGCCGCTCGGCACAGATGATCTTCCAGGATCCCTATGCCTCGCTCGATCCGCGCATGTCGGTCGGCAAGGCGATCGCCGAACCCATGGCCATTCACGGCATCGGCACGCCTGCCGAGCGACGCGAACGGGTGGCCGAACTGTTGCGGCGCGTCGGGCTAACGCCGGACGCGGCGACGCGCTATCCGCACGAGTTTTCCGGCGGACAACGCCAGCGCATCTGCATCGCCCGCGCGCTCGCGCTCGAACCGAAGCTGATCGTCGCCGACGAGAGCGTGGCAGCGCTCGACGTCTCGGTGCGGGCGCAGGTGCTCGATCTGATGCTGGAGTTGCAGGAGACTATGGGCCTCGCCTATCTCTTCATCTCCCACGATATGGCCGTCATCGAGCGCATGTCCCACAAGGTCGCCGTCATGCGCGGCGGACAGATCGTCGAGGCGGGCACGCGCCGCCAGATCTTCGAAAACCCGGGCGACGACTATACCAGGGCGCTGATGAAGGCGGTGCCAATCCCCGATCCAACGCTCTATCGCAAATCCGAAAGCATAGCCGGGTAGGCAAGCCGCTCCTAGGCAAGGCGATCGAGGTGCAGCAGCGGATGCGGAAGGTGTGCCAGGACGTTACGGATGCCGAAGACGCCACCAGGCCAAAGCCAAATTAGAAGTCTCCGCGGTTTCAGGCCTCCGCAACCATCTTTACTTGCGATGCCATTCGCTCAAATCAGCCGCCCCAATAGGGTGGCTTTTTTGCGCCCGCAAGTTCTGATCGCTGCGCCCCTCCCGCAACCACGCTACAGCACGACACAACATCCCAGAATTGCTGAAACTACGATGTGGCGTGATATAACGCTACGATAGGCAGTTGCTGGAGCAAGGCGAGTTGTGTGCTCCAAGATGCATGTCTTCCATATGCGTTAAATCCGCGCTTGCGAAGCTGCGAAGCGAGTCCTGACTCCCAAATTTCTGCCTATATAATCCCAACTGTCATTCTATTGACTTCCAATTATCATAATTTATAGTTCCAACCATCGGAGGTTGGGCGACATGTACGAACGTTTCGTGGAACGGCGAACGGAAGAGGCTCTTTCGGATACCCCGGTGGTCCTTATTGTTGGGCCACGTCGGGTCGGAAAAACCACGCTTGTCCGGAAGATGGGAGCAGTGGGCCGAACCTATATTACGCTCGACGATCAAACGGTTCTCGATGCCGCTCAGTCTGATCCTATTGGCTTTATCCGCGGTCTTGACCGCGCCATTATAGATGAGATTCAGCGCGTACCCGACCTGCTGCTGGCAATCAAGAAGACAGTGGATGAGGATTATCGCCCCGGCCGTTTCCTCCTGACCGGCTCTGCGAACGTGCTCACCCTGCCGCGTGTCGCCGACAGCCTGGCGGGCCGGATGGAAACCATCCAGATGCTGTCATTGGCCCGTGCCGAGGTGGAGGGTAGGGCACCGAATTTTCTGCAGCGGTTATTCGAGGGAAAGCTGCAGGGCTACCGGGAGGCGATCCTCGGCGACGGGTTGGTCAGGCTCGCGCTTCTCGGTGGCTTTCCCGAAGCCATCAGCCGCGAGAGCGAACGGCGCCGGCAGGACTGGGCACGGTCCTATCTGACGTCGGTTCTGACCCGTGACCTGCGGGATATCGCTGAGATCGAGAAGCTGACCGAGCTGCCGAAGTTCGTGCGACTCCTGGCGGAGCACTCAGGTCAGTTGGTCAACTATTCGCAGTTCGGTTCGAGCATCAATGTCAGCCACAAGACAGGGCAGCGTTACGTCGCGCTGCTTGAGCAGGTTTTCCTCGTTACGACGGTGCAGCCTTGGTTCACGAACGCACTGAAGCGGATCGCGAAGACGCCGAAGCTGCATTTCCTCGATTCCGGCCTGCTGGCCGCTGCGCGCGGGCTTACCCTCGACAGGGTGAGGGCGGATCGAGGTTCCTTCGGCGCGCTTCTGGAGAGCTTCGTATTCTCTGAGGTTCTGAAGCTGATGACGGGATCGGACCTGCGGCTAACACCTTACCATTTCCGTGATCAGCAAATGAACGAGGTGGACATTGTGCTGGAGCGTGACGACGGGATGATCGCGGGGATCGAGGTGAAAGCAAACGCCACGGTGAAGTCCGGGGATTTCGCCGGCTTGCGGACACTTGCCGGAGCTTGCGAGGATAGGTTTGCCTTTGGCGCCGTCCTCTATGACGGCACGGACCTTGTGCCCTTCGGTGACAGGCTTGCGGCGGTGCCTTTGTCCTCTTTGTGGAATTGAAAGCAATGCGTGGTGATGAAAGCATGGCATGTCAGACGCCACTAGTTGTTAGGCCAACTTTTGGTGTCACTCATCGCAAAATTGGACTAAAGCAACTGGGACTAGCGCTCTGTTAAAGAATAATACTCGAGATGGTGGCCGCATTCGACCGCGCGCTTGTAACCCTCGACGACGGAAGGCCGGAATATCGAATCGAGATCTTTCGAAGCTCCGAAACTGGCGGCCGCGAAATCTATGAAACTTCGGAGTTTTGGTGTCAGGCGACGGTCTGGCACAGAGTAATCAGGCAGCAATGGAACAAGTCTGCCGTCAGCTAGGTATCCGCCGCACGACATTGGCTTCGGCCGCGTCGATTTCCCGATCCCCGCGGATCGGATCGCCCGCGCGTCAAGTTCCTTCACCACTCTATAACCGACGCAAAGGCCAACGCCCGATTTGCCTTCGGCAACGCGACCGCGAATGCCGCGATGCGTCTTTCCGGCGAGGTCTTTAAGGAATAGTGTTCATCGTTCCCTTGAGACCGACATGCAGCTCGCTGATCTCGCCCTCCGCCAGCGTGACGATAGGCACAGCTGCATGTAGAAGGTCGCCTCGTCGGCTTGATCTCGCGGAATGCGATCCAGGCCCTCCGCCAGCACGATGTCGAACTGGCCAGCCTGCGCATCCTGCAACAGCGCCTGAATGCCGGGCAGGATCATGCTCGCGCCGGAGACACCCGCACCCTTGTAGGTCCGACCACCTTCCACTTCTCGCGCTTGGCCTGCTCGCGGCAGATGCGGAACTGGTCGTCGATCGACGCCTCGCGCTGCTTGTCGGACGAACAGCGGGCATAAAGGGCAACACGGGTCATCGGTCGGTCCTTTCGCAACTCCATAGTCAGCGGCGCATGGTATCGCTCTTCTTCGCTTTCGCCAGTGCGAGGAAGCTGGCTCTGACCTTTGCGAACAGCCCCGGTGGGATGACGCCGCAGCTTCATCGGCGCGGCCAGCACCATTGCGCGTCGTTTCCGATGCGGCTGAACGTCCGAAGACCCCGATGTTGATCCTGTCGCGTTTGAGCGCCATCGTCTCCAAAGTTCCCTTGCGCGGAAGGGGCAGGGGCCATCGAAGAACCGTGCGTCATCGAAAGAAAGACGCCGCGCGCCCGTGCGGTGTTTGGGATACCATAGCGTACGAAAAGGATGGTCTGGAGTAGTTGGTGGATAGGCAACATCGCAGCCTTGCGCAGAGTGCCGGGCGAGGTTTGTTCAAACTTGCCGCGGCCGCCACTATACTCTGGCGTTACAATCGGGAGAGAGCTCATGCGCCCTCTAGCCCAGTGCCAAGCGTTAATGGCGGCGGTTCTCGCAAGCGCGGCCGCCGTGGCTTCGACATCCGCGCCTGCTCAGGATCGCCTTGGCGAGCGTGCAGCGATGATCGGGACGATCAAATTGCACGCCGGCTCGGCGCCGTCAGCGATCGAGGGGGGACAGGGCATCGATCCGGCTGTGCTGGAGACGATGGGAAAGGTGCCGCGCCACCTTTTTGTGCCCGAGGAGCAGCGCGGCGCGGCCTATCGAGATCGGCCACTGCCGATCGGATACGGCCAGACC
>Ga0123340_1006118_pt1 | contig 11484 bp, 9 predicted proteins | sample SirMexnodulemix_FD_89961 | JGI IMG/M metagenome (GOLD analysis project Ga0123340, IMG submission 89961) | Root nodule microbial communities of legume samples collected from Mexico - Siratro Mexico nodule mix | ecosystem: Host-associated > Plants > Roots > Nodule | place: Mexico: Nepantla... | reverse complement strand
TTTTTAATTATTTCATATATCAATTATTAAAAAAAAAGCTTAATATTTAAGTAAGAGATTAATTTGAAATAAAAAAAAAAGTCTGGGGGAAAGTTAAATTTAATTACTTCAAAAAGTAAAAAGAAATAGTAATTAACTAAAAAAAACTAGCTGAACTAAATTGGAAGTTAAGCTTCTTTTTCATTTGAACTGCCCTTCATCTTCAAATTGCAGAGAGGCAACGAAAGGGTGTTTTGTTCATCTCTCTGTTATAACTCTGAATTTTCATTCCAATTCCAATTTCTAAAAGTTGTTTTCGTAGTAATAATATTCTCAGATTTGCTCCTCTGCTCAATCAGGTACACTTTCACCCTATTCTCATTTATCACCTTGGATTTTTTTTCATCGTTTTTTTTTTTTCGTTTTTGTCACTTACTTTCCCCAAGATGTGAACGATGATGAAATTTTCACCATCTAATTCTACGATTTCTGGTCCTCTGTGCCATTTGACGCTTTCATTCAGGAGTTTAATGTTACGAGTTTTGTGATATAAGTTTGGGAAGAGAAATTGGATTTTCAGGCTCTGAGCTTTTAGTTATCCGTCTGGACTCTAAATGATTGAAATTTCGTTGGTGGCATTTTGGCATATGCATGATGAAATCGGAATTTGATTGCAGAATAGAAGAAATATGAAAAATATTTATAAAATAAAATCAGTCTTCGCCAATAGAAAGGTGATTATTACGGTTTTGCAGGAATAATGTCTTTTGGAAGGAATTTGCAAGCACAAGGATATCAACATGGTGGTTTTTGTCCCACCTTTGATGGAAACAACAACAATGGCAGCCGGAAGCGGAGCAGGACCAACTATTATCAAGGGAATTATGACATTCGTGATCGCTACTGGGCAGAACATGGTCTCTATGCTAATTTTCACAACTTTGATTGCGATAACTATGTTCAACACGATGCAGTGTCTTCATCTTTGAAAAGGAGAAAACATCCAACTACTAGTTGGGAAAACAACCAGAAACACTATCTTCCATCCACTGTCCAAGGCAATATCCCCACTACCTCCATTAACTTTCAAGAACCTCCTATAAGATCCAATGTTGATACCTCTATATCACCTGTATGCAAGCTTGATTGTTCTATATTTGAAGATAAAGAGCCGGTGTTTATGTCAAGGGATGAGATTGATAAATGTTCTCCATCAAGAAAAGATGGCATTGATGTACTTCACGAGACACACTTGCGCTACTCCTACTGTGCCTTCATTCAAAATCTTGGGATGTGGCTAAACTTGTAAGATTCACATTGCAGGTCACATGCTTTGTGTAGTTTTTAAAACAATTAGCACCACAAAATTTCTGGATATATGTTTATGATATTGTTAGCTGCGCTTTCAAATTAATTGTTTGTCTTACACCTGTGTAATATGTTCCTTTGCAGGCCTCAAACTACCATCGGGACAGCCATGGTTCTGTGCCACCGTTTTTTTGTTCGAAGATCTCACGCTTGCCATGACAGATTTGTTAGTCTAATTACCCTCTAGCTTTGAGTACCTACTTCATTTCTTACTAATTTCTTCTCGAGCAGTGAAAAACTACAATGTTCATGGAATTTGTCATACTTCGAGAAGTGCACAAATTTTATCATATAAAATTTAGATAGGACGTGACTCGAATATGGTACAACATATAAAATTAGTATCAAAGCACAATTTTTTGATTGCAGGAAAGAATGTAAGACTCAAATTATTATTAGTTAGCAAGATTACATCATATATATTATTTTTAGACAAATGCGATAATATATTTACTGTAGTATTTCCATTCGTATCTGTATAAAAAATATTCTTTTTGCCAACAGTCATTAGGAGTATAAGACTTATTTAGAGTAATATTTTTTTATGAAAAATTATATAGAGGTCACTATTATAGGTATTGAAAAAAATTCAGATAGGAAATATTTTGATGGGATAATGTCTATGAAATATTTTATATGGTTTATGCTAAAGACAGAAACAGTGATTATTTTGAAACGCCCATGAATCCTAGTAGACAGATGTGTGCCATTGCTAACTTATTTTATGTAAACAAATATGCAGTTGCTTTGGTATTTCATATTTGTTTTTTCGAGTTGTTTCTGTATGATCAACATGTGGTTTAATTAATTTTGATTGTGTGCTGTCACAGTTAATTTCTACTGCTGCCCTTTTTCTTGCTGGAAAGTCAGAGGAAACACCATGCCCTTTGAATAATGTGTTGCGAGCATCCAGTGAAATCTTATACAAAAAAGATTTTACTTTGCTGTCCTATCTGCTTCCTCTTGTGAGTAGACTTCAAAATATGCACATTTTCTTACTTCTGGTAACATGCTGGTAGAAAAAAAAAATAGAATCTTTATCAATGTTATGTGGATATATAATATACGTTTGTTACTCATGGATATAGTTGCTGTTCTTCCATCAAATTTTAGATGCATAGTGTCATTTAAGCAGCATGTTACCTCAAGTCAGTCAGCATTTTTCTTGGAGGCTTCTAAAATAATCTCCACTACTAAAGAATCTTAGGCAGGTTCTTCCTTGGAATAGGATTAAGTTTAATTTTCACTCATGTTGACTTGATTTGTTTTTCAGGATTGGTTTGAAAAGTATCATGACCGGGTGCTTGAGGCTGAGCTATTGCTGCTTACTACTCTAAATTTTGAACTCAATGTGCAGCATCCATATGCACCTCTTACTTCTATCCTTGACAAATTAGGCCTATCAAAGACTATTTTGGTGAATCTGGCATTGAACTTGATCAGCAAAGGGTGAGTTTTCATATTTGTTGGGTCTTATACTTTCTGCAGTTTCAGCATTATGTTTGCTTGTCCATTCATTTTTTGAACCAAATATGTACTGATACCAATGGTTATCTGTGCCCAAGCCCACAAATTCGAGTGGTATTTATTTGAACAGCAAACATCTCAAACTTGTCCACATATATTCACTGTTCTCTCCTGGAAAAATACCTTTGATTTCAAGAACAGGTTCCCCGTATGGTGATTATCATATTAGTCAAAAGGAGCTCATTTGAACCTTTCCCACTCCAATTCTTATTCTGCCTCCTCCAGCAGCCTGAATAAAGCCATGTCATTCCCTTGATCTCTCCATATGTATTTTTGTCACAGTTCTGTGTCTTGCACAACAAAATGCATATCTGCTCAGGAAATTCTCCTGACTGATGAGGAATCCAAATTCTGTTGGCACTGCAATCCTGACACCTTGAAATGTCAAGACACAAAGGACTTCCTAATATCCTCAATGCTGGTCAGCAAGGAGCCCTGCTTAGCTGAATGATCATTCAGCTCTACCATATGTTCCTTCGGTGTCAAATAATGATTATGTAGCACAGTACTTCCTCCTGATTGAGAATGGATTCAACTGTTACCACATGAGTGTCTAAATTGTCAATTCATTGAGAAACCATACAAGTTTGCACACAATTGATTCTCCCTCACAACTGCTTCTTAGTGAAAACACCATTTGCTAGGATCTGGTGCAATCTAGCTGGGAAAGTATATTTTGTTGATGAAAAAAAAAGAGAAATTACAGGAAACAAAGAGCTCCATGCCGTGGAAGAAACTTCCTAGCCCAAGTTAAGTCACAAATAGAGATGACATGATCCTATGTGACTCCTCTTACACATCAATTATCTCTTTAGTGACAAACTACTCTCGAGGACTGTATTTTCTCTCCTTTTTTAGCCTTAAGCCTAATAGACTTGTTGGATTTTGGGCTTGGGTTTGGGTGCAGATAACCCATCAAATACATATGAACCTCCCTTCCCTTCAGTCTGTTTTGGTTTGCATGTGCATGTATTGTTTCAACCTGATGTCCTCTTTAGGCATCATTTTCATTGGTTTTGACTTGGCTCATATAATGTAACACATAGCAGTTGCCCTGAAAAAACATACTGGATTTTCTTGAGGTCTAGAGAACTAGTAGCCTTGGTGTCTCCCTTCTAATTTTTGGTTAAAGGTTATGTTCAACCTCTTAATATTTTTCTTTAGAGTAACTGCTGTTTGTAATTAATCTTTCATGGGGTATTGATTCTTTTGGCATGCATATAGTGCAGGATCTTCACAATATGAGCATGCTAGCCCGTATGATAATTTTAGCTGGTGGGTTGATATACAGTCTAATGTGCATGGAACATTTGTTTTACATCTGGAAGTGAACTGCTGATAGTTTAATGGATTGCCATACCCTAAGGGCGTATTTGGATAAAGTTTTGCTCGAGTGCTTCTTACAAAATAAAATAAGAAAGAAAATGACATTAACTTCACCATAAACATCATAAGTTAGAATTAATTTATGCATATGCTACTTTGTATAATTTCTCTCATGTTAGTTTCTCCAAAAATCTACTTTTAGTTTCTACATTAACTAATTACAGAGAAGTTTATTTTTTTTTTTCCTTTTTGTTTTCTTCTTTTAAAAGTCTTAAGGATAAGTTTATCCAAATAAGTTCTAAGAAACTTTTCTTTTGGCTGCCCAAGACAGCTACTACTATTCCTCTGACCCTGATTTTCTGACAAACCCTCCATGCTTTGTGGGTTATTTATTCTGATGACATCAGCCAAATAGGTTACCTTTTTTATGAGAGAATAATATCTTTTTAATGAGGCCAAATAGGTTATCTTTGCACTTTAAATATAATAAACAGAAAAAAGAAAGCATTTAATTTTTCAAAATGGTACCTTGGAGATAGTCTCTCCGCTTTATGGGAGTAATGTTGCATATATATACCCTTCCCAAGCCCTCACTATGGGGTCTCGTGTACTGGGTTGTCTTCTATATTTCGTCCTCTGGTCTTAGATTTTTGTTTCTTTCAACCTGCTTTATTAATTGATTAGTTGATTGTTGCGAAAACTATTTTTTGAGCTTGAGTATTCTGATAAAGAAAATCCTTTTGTTTTAAACTGTTTCCTTTATTATTTTGGAGGGCTGGTCTTTGACTTTGTGCAAGGTGTCTCAATCCCCCTTCACTTTTCTAGCCACATTGAATTTTTGGTTACTTACTTGGATACCCTGTTCTTGTTAATGTCGTCTCTTGGATTTTATATCTGATCAAAACTTGTAATCTCACTGTTTATTGACATTAAGACTAGTCATTAAGATTGTCATGGACATGCGCAGTTGAAGGTTTAACTGACCATCATTTGCAATAGTAAATGCGAAATAGTTGCTAGTCATTATAGAAATCAACACGAATAGTAACAAAACAATAGAATCTGACCACCCAGAACTTAGAATTTCATCTTCCTTGAGAAATAAGCTTTTAGTTTAAAGTTATTGTGGGGTCCTCTTTCGATAGAAATTGTTGTTCGTGGTTTCGATTGAATCCTACTTTAGATGAACCTAGGATGCTGCTGAAAGTATTTACGTTGAAAACCTTAATTGCAGAGCTGTTAGGTTATGTGTATAAAATCCTAACAGTATCCGTTAACGAATTTGGCAGGTTGTTGTTATAAGTTATAACTGACTTGGTGAGTTAGATGAACTTCTGCAGCCTGTATATAGTTGCTGTAAACATAAGCTCATCACTTGTAAACACTCACTATAATCAATCAATACAAAATTTTCCTTTCTCTATATTTTTCTCTCTTCATGTCTTAATATGGTATCAAGAGCTCCTTGATCCTAAGCCATGGCTTCCCAAAACCATCCTCCTATTCCAGCACTAATTTTTCATGAAATCCATGTAATTTTCACAATAAGTGATTCATTTCCTAATAAATCTGGAAATGCATGTTGCAGCCAACTTATCTTATTTAAGTTTTATTTTTCATTTTAACTTCCACAATTCCCGATTCACATTTTACATTTGGAGTTTGTTTTGAAGATGTTGTCCCGTTCTTCTTTCATTGTTCACACTGTTTCATATCTTGCTGTTTTTAATGTACATTGAAGCTTTAGTTCTTTGAAAAAGAATGCTCATTGGAGCATTGGTAGATTAGTGTCGGACTTTGTGAACTGTTGACTTAAGTTGTCAAGGAAGGTTCCATTCCGGTGTTGGATTTTATCATTTTATATTAATTTCTATCTTGAGATTAAGTAGAGGTAAACTTCTTTATCCATGATTAGCTGCAGGTTTGGACTAAAATTTTCAGGAAGATTTTTCTATTCTACTTTGTTTTTTGTTGGGAAAGGATAAATCAAATTCTCCTTCCATTTTTTGATGTTCTGTATTGTGTAATGTTGCTTAAACTTACAATTTGCACCTGCAATATGGACAGTGGTAGAGGATTTAGTGAGTTAATCCGTAGTGCAGAATAGGATGCATTCATCACAAGCATTCTGATTCCCATATTAGCAAGGCTGTCCAGATCCAAATGTAGAGCAGAAGATGTTGCATTGGCATTAGCTTTGAAAGATTCAATTGTTTGCAACGTGCAGCACCCTGTGTGTGCATTCTGATTTTAAATACATAGATTTCTGGAGTTTAAAGCCCCCACAGCATATTTGGCCTGGAAATCTGAATAATTCTCTAAATGAGTATAAGATAATGCTATAGTTTGGTACTCTATCAGCAATTGTGCAGAGATTCTTGGAATAATATTCTTCCTGAGTTGCTGCCTTGTTGGTAAGGAAAAGTAAGTAAATTTGTGTTTTGCAGTTGGAATCAATATTCAATTTTGTACGTCTTATCTAGCTTTTATTTCTTATTTCAATTGTTGGCATGATCTCAGATATGGTGAATATGGTGAAAACATGTGTTAAGTTTTACAAGAATCTTCTGTTCTTGTTGCTTCGGATAGTTTACTATTTGCATATCTCTGAATGTATCTTAAGAGATGCTTGCAGAACGCATGCGTCTAGTGTGATTCTCTGAAGCTGAAAAATTTTGTTTTGCAGTCTTCAGAGCTCTCTATGGCTTCAGTATAAACCCCATCATATTGCTGCTGGAGCTGCCTATCTTGCTTCGAAGTTTCTGAAAATTGATCTTACTGCTTATCACAATATCTGGCAGGAGTTTGGGGCAACACCATCCATTCTTAGGGGTACTCTGCAAACCACTTCCCCCTTCCCTCTCTCTCTCCCTTTTCTCCTAAATAGCGTTGAATTTATACTGTTTCTATCTCTAAAGTGGTTCATCAGTAATGGATAAGTGGAATTTGTTTGATTTTCGACAAAGGAGAAGAAACAATTTCGTCACTATATTGCAGCAGTTGATTATTTTTGAAATAACAGTGTCTGATGTTATGTCAATCTCTTTTTTAATTTACTGTTTTTTTAATAAATTTGGTTTAATCTAATCATTTGAAACCTGAATTCTAAAATGTAGGTTTGTACTTTGTAGCTTTTCAAAAGAGTTGTCTTGAAAATATGACTGGACTTCCATATTTTAGATTAATGCTAAAGCAGAAATAAATTTCCAAAATTATGACAGAATTTTCCCAGATCCAACCGTAGTTGTTGGAAGGAATAAAGAGCTAGGACCACTTACGCATCTAAATGTTAACATTCATGCCAAATCATTTTGTTAAAAATTCTGGGAAAAGTTATGATTACGCATGCTTATTAGTTAATACTGTTTCTCACTTTTGTGCAGATATCTCGCAGCAATTAATGGAGCTCGCTTAAATGTATAAAGGAGATGGTTATAGTGGCTTGTAGGCACAGAGTAGAGTATGGTACTGTGTTCTGTTTTAAAAAATGCCTCTGAAGGAAACCATCATAGATTGTCTCTGCTGTTTATGTTCAATTGATGGATATATATATGTGTGTGTTGAGGGGTTGCCACCTACATGGTTGAGCGTTTCAACTCCATGAATATGTGGTCAATCCTTTGTATTCATTTAGTTTATTAGTCGATAGCCTGTGATCTCATGTCATGTACATACCACTTAACAACAACGAAGTCAATATCATTGCACTGTTTTCAATCATCCATACCAAAATTCTTAAATTTGAAAAGTGTATAACTTATGTCTAAATGGTTTTCCTCCGTGGCAATTTTGCATTTTTATTAAAGCATGGAAATTTCATTCAGATCAGTAATTAAAAATTACATGTCAAAACTCGCAGCACAGAATTTCAGCGACAAAGACAACATTGACATTGTTAGAATAAAAGCAAAGAAAATAAACAGCAACCAACCAGGCAGAAAGGTGATTAAATTTAATGATAAGTGAAAAAAAAAGTGGAAACTGAAACTTAAGACGTTATGTTTTTCTTTTATAAATCTGGTCCAAACATGATGTACTCTTCTTAAATACATAAACTACTAAACGATACTCCAAATGGAACTAAGATCACAATTAGAATTATTAGGTAGGTTGTAAGCAATGTAACCCAACTATTGAATGAGTAATATGCAAGTTTTTGCAATTTAATCACTTTCAATTTGGTAACTTAAAACGTGACCTGTATTTTTTTTCATGTCGACTTTATGTTTTAAAAATTAAAATCTGTTAATCCAACCTAATAAAAACTCACAGTAACGCAGTTGCAGTTTGTGTTTCTTTATTTTACTTTTATCCCTTTAGTTTTGCTTGTCTGTCACTTGAGAAAGAAAACTCTCTAGCTAGTGAACCAGCACATTCCACCACGTGAAAGTTGCATCTATTTTAAATTTAATCACAGCCCAACTAATTAATTAATTAGTTAATTAATTATCTGAATAGTAAAACGTTAACTTGTCACATCACAGCCCAACTAATTAATTAATTAGTTAATTAATTATCTGAATAATAAAACGTTAACTTGTAACCAGCAGAGGACTCGATTTACTTAATCAGAACTCCGCAGCTAGCACGTGATCAACTACAGCGGCGCCTCATGATACCAAAACTACCAACCATTCACAGCGCGTGTTCGTGTTCTGAACAACGAACTCAAAACTCCGTAACGTAGGCGTATCCGTATTGGAAAATTGTTCAGTGCTTCTTTAATTTTTTTTTTTCGTCATTAACTTTTTGTTTGCTTGCCCCTCTAACTGAACAAATTGGGTACACGAAAATACAGAGTGAGGACAATAAACAACGAACGCTACCATTGAGAGGGAAAAGGACATAACAGCAGTGAAGAAAGAGAGTAGCGTACGACACTGCTGATCCGCTACCGATGCGCGACTGAATCCACCGTAACAGAATATATCAGAACAAAGCAACGCGCGGGTTTTGGAATCGTTTTCTAGGTTTTGAGTTTTGGCTCCGATCGACCGACGATGCTGGCGAATCATTTCCAGAACGGCATCGAAACGGCGAGGCTCGTTTGGTCGCGGATTCCTAATTCTGATGAATCGCGGCTCCTCGACGACGCCGTCGGCATGCTTAAGAAGAACGACGGAGGCGGTGTTGAGAGCCTTGACTATGAAGTCATAGAGAATTTTGCTTACCGTGAGGAACAGGTTTTACTCTTCTCTTTTAACTATTAACTGACCGATTGATCTTCTTAATTGTAACGCTTCTTCTTTATAAAATAATATTCTGCTGTGCTTTGTGATTCTTAGGCGCAGAGAGGGAAGCTGTATGTGAGCTATTTGCTAGTGGTGAAATGGTTCTTCGCCTTGCTCATTGGCATTTGTACGTTCTTCAATTTAATCGCGGTTTGAAAGTGTTGTTACTCTTTCGGCCTTCTTTTTTTTACTGCGGTGCTCTAGTTATTTTTTTCTTAATAGCGAACTATTTAATATGCAGGCAAGCATTAGGGGAAGTGTTATAAAATTCTAGCTCATTGAAGTTGTAAACTAAGATGTGAACTCGAAGCCTAAGTTTGAACTTGGCTTAAAGCTCTACTTAGTGATGAAAATTTTCAGCTGTTAAAATGTCTTATTAATATTTGAGTGAATATGTTTGACGGAAGAGGTCCTAGAATTCTTTCACAATGATTTAAATTGTTTATTGCGATTAGTTTCCCTGAGCACCTATAAGACTAAATTTTCACGACTAAGAATTTGGTGATTTTTGGTGTTGAATTTTCCAATTTTATTGAACACGCCTGGAGTCTGGTTCTCGCCTTGCATTGTACCATCCTTGTCGCACTTTGAAATTTCTTTATCTATATTTTTCTTTGATTGCTTGCAGGTACAGGACTTGCTGCTGTTTTCATCAATATTGCTGTTGAAAATTTTGCTGGCTGGAAGTTTTCCGTGACGTTTGATATAATTCAGAAATCATATATTGCTGGATTCGTTGTATACGTTCTGATAAACTTGGCTTTGGTGTATTCTTCTGTATATATTATCACTCAATTTGCACCAGCAGCTGCTGGATCTGGTATTCCTGAAATCAAGGGTTACTTAAATGGTGAGATATACTCTACTGAGGTTAAAATTTGAGTTGGATATTGACCTGTAAGATTCCCTGTACACTTAGAGTGCTGATTCTCATTTATGTTCAGGAGTTGATACTCACGGCGTCCTTCTTTTCAGAACTTTAGTTGGAAAGGTGTGATGGATTACCTCTTCACGGTTTTTTCGGGGAGTGGATGTGGGGTGAGGAGAGTTGAGGAGTCCTTAAGAAATGTTTGTCTGGCTAAATTATGATTTCTAATTATGTGCTACAGATATTTGGAAGCATTGGTTCAGTGGGTGGAGGCCTTGCTTTGGGTAAAGAAGGTCCTCTTGTTCATACTGGTGCTTGTATTGCTTCTTTGCTTGGACAAGTAAGTACTTACTACTCAGATGTGCTAGTATCTGTACAGTGTGTTAAATGCCGTCTATTCAGTGAGTAGATGCATGCGGTCTTACAAATATCTCTTTATGTATTTAATCTAAATAGTTGAGACTAAAATGTGACATCAATACGACCTGAAGTGTCTATTATATTTTAATCAATCATTTAAATGATCTTTGTTTTGTACTAAGCATCTGCACGAATTACCAATCTATTCCTCAGTGCATTACCAAGCCATGGCCAACATCAGCCAGAAATCAGTGATTGGACTAGTCTAGTTTAGTCCAAAAATAGTCAGGCTAGCCCAATTCCAGCTTGGAAGTAGTGATATGCTGGCTTGGTTCTAGTCCTAATTTAATGATTGGCCATCTTATTTATGTCTAAACTCTCTGAACACATACAGAAAGAGGCTTAATTCTTCCTGTATTGGCAACATGGTTATCAGTCTCATACGAGACTCATGATAAGATATGATTCTTCAGCTTGAAGATATAAATATTTGGTTGTATCATTTTTGAGAGTGAATTGTGCAAATTGTTTAATCACATCTTGTGGCAAATCGTGCCATTCTTCCACAGCTGGTTGTGAAGTGTTGCCATCCAAAGGCCATCTCTTTGCACTTGGTCATTGTGGTTGGAGCTACAATTTTTGCAGACAGAAGTGCAAATAATTTGGCCATGGGAGCTTCTGTTCCACTCCAGCTGTGCTTGCTCTTGCTAGTGGGTCGAAAAGGGAGACGAGCCACAACCCTGAACCTTTTAAATGACAACTTACTGTTTTTTTTTTTTTTTTTTTTTTTTTTTTTTTTTTTTTTTTTATTTTTTTTTTTATAAT
>Ga0123340_1006117_pt1 | contig 11485 bp, 6 predicted proteins | sample SirMexnodulemix_FD_89961 | JGI IMG/M metagenome (GOLD analysis project Ga0123340, IMG submission 89961) | Root nodule microbial communities of legume samples collected from Mexico - Siratro Mexico nodule mix | ecosystem: Host-associated > Plants > Roots > Nodule | place: Mexico: Nepantla... | reverse complement strand
TATTTCTTCATTCCCACATTTGTATGTTTTTTTTTTTTTTTTGATGTTACCATACCTTTTATTTAGGTTGAGACATTTTTTACATGAGATTAAGACATTAATGATTTAGTTAAGATTGGAACATTCTTAACTTTGATAATTTATTTTTTTTTTATGGAGGATGACACAAATTTATTTCAAGTTAAAGTCTATTCTGATTAGTTTTACCCAACATTGCCAATATTATTATTTTTCTTATAATGTATTGTCATTTCTTAATTGATATTAATTAAGATGTGAACATTAATAATGTCAAATATAATTTTTTTATCATCATGAGTTGAGTTTATCCTTTTACCAATATTGATTAGAATTATTTGTTTGTCAATGTTGGTTCAAGACATATTCTTAATCAATGTTAATAAGGATTTTTTATCTAATATTGACGGACTATCTTTCAAAGGTTCTAATTATGCAGGGAGGTGAAAAAATTACAAAAATACATGTGGTTATTTTTTTTATTGACCCTGAGAACAATGTCATAGATTTAAAAAATAATCAATTGTTATTTTTCTCAAATACTGAAACAGATTTTATTATTGTTGCTGCTTGTATATGGCAATCTATATGAATAAGAAGAGTTATGAAAAACTTAAATTATGTTCAAGAAGGTAGTGCCACCATCATATATAGTTATAACTCAATTATCATGGAAGAAACAAACTCATCAAAATTTTCATGTTTTAAGAAATCTTGTAAAGGATGAAAAAGTTAAATTGGTGCATTGTGGAACCTAAAATCAAATTACAAACTTAGAAATCTTTTAGAAGTTGACCAAGATGATAATGAGAAATTTTTCAGTTATAGTTAATTTAAAAGGAAAAAAGGAAAAGGTTTGTGTTGTTAGGATAAACATAATAAAGTATTGTTATTGTAAAAAAAGAAAAGAAAGAAGACGAAAAGACTTTTATTATGTTATAATAGAGAATAAATTACTACTAACTAGAAGAAGCAAGATAGCAGTCATGCTGATTCAAGAAAATTATTATTGAATTTTTAGTTACATATTTTTTTTATTATTTCTTTCTTAAAGAAGGGATGTACTCAATTATGATTAACCGTAATTTATTATATTTTATTAAATATATTGATATTTAACTAAACATAAATTGGAGAGTTGATTATGATCATATGAGTATACTACGTGAAAAAAAAATATTTTTAACTTATATAATCGATCATAAATTATGCATATTTGAATATATAGATAATGGGTATTTTGGACAAATTAGGACCTCCAAACTGGTTTTCAGTCAAAATCTTGCTTGCCATACGTTGCGTTATTGATCACCTGAAGCAAACTACGAGAGTTCTTAACAATTTTCACCTTCTTTCCTTCCTCTTAAACAGTAAATGCATAGCACAAAAAGAGAAAAGAAAAGTATATACCTTAAATAATGGAAAGAAGAAGTGAACATGATACTTTTATGACTTTTCTTAAAAGAAATGAGTTTGCTTAGAAATATCAAAATGACTGGAACATGCCAACCAATTTAATCCATTAAAAGAAGTTGAGATGAATTATATGGTTCAACTTCTCAACTGGTATAACTGTCAGTTTAAAAGGATTAAAGATGAGACAAGTTAAATTGGATTGATTCTGTAGTAGACACTTTCATAAAATGTTTGGTTAAATATAGATTTAAATGTACTTTAGCTATTTATAGTTTTGCGAATGTATATTATTTTTATAAAAAATTATAAAAGTGAATCATTACAATGTTAATTATGTGGGATATACTAATAGCGTTTAATTATAAGTTTTAAGATTGTCATTCGAAAGAATACGTTGCTAAAAGTTATATGATACATTATGTTGTACTAAAATTGCTTAATTTTAAAAATTTAAGTGATCAAATGTACTACTAAACTTTCTTTATGAACTAAAATTGTATATTAAGAATACTATATTTGAGGATTGAGTATAATATTTATCAAATAATTGTAAACTTCTTTTGTTTTATTATTTTATATTATATGTATTTAACTTGTGATGGTAAATTAAAAAAAATGAAAATAAGACGAGTATGATAATAATTTTGTAACTGTAAGATTGTATTTATTTTAAATTAATTATTTACTTGTTCTTGTTATTATCTAACTCAGTCTACAATCTATTAAAAGTGAATTGGATTTAAATTTTCAAGTTAATTTCACAACGAGTCCAACCAATCTCAATCTTGCAATTTCAAAGTAATTGCACTAGATTAGACTGAGCCTCCTTTTCCTTTTTCCATATGCACGTTGTAAGGATGCATTCTTAGTCTGTATTTGGACGATCTGTGTGCCAATGCTTAGGAGCACAACAGATAATTTTATTTATTTCTGGAGGAATTCAACTTCATTAATCCTTGCAACAAAAAGGTGGCATAGTAGATAGAAGTGGAACAAAAGAAAGAAGCAAGTTGTCAAGAAAAATAGCTACTTTTTCTCCGCTTCTACTACCTCAATTGCTTGAACGTTCGATATACAACCAAGAAAAATGTTGACATGAAACAAAAATTGAGAGTAATAAAAAGGGGAGGGGGAAATCACACATTTATTTCCAAAATGAATAACTTGTTGGGTGGCTTTTACACTTTACTGTACAAACTTCATAATTATCAAAACAACCTAAGTAATTTCTTCCCCCAAAACAATTTTGAATGAAAAAATGAGTAACAAGAAACACCAAAGACAAGCAAAAAAGACAAGCAATCAACCCCTCTACATAATTAACACCAAGCAACTCTTCCACAAAGAAAGAACCTAAATATCTTTATTTAATTTCTTCCTTTCACTTGTTATAAGAAAACTCATGCTCTCCTTTCACTTCCCTATGTTCAATTTCTAACGGAAAAAAACAGATAGCAAGCTCCTGAGATATAAAGCACAGATAAGAATGTCAAATACACGGAGCAGACAGAAGGTGAAGTGTACTTCAAAAATCAGAACAACTGAACTGCCATCTTGAGTTTGTTCTGTTTCCATTTTGGTAACTTGTAAAATTCCTTCTTAGCCATCCCTAATTTCGCTTGGAACTCGGCAGGTGACAAATAAGCCTGTTCATGAAGCTCGAACAAGTCAGAACTAAAATGAAATAAAGCTTGGTCATTTGATGCAATTTCCAAAGAATGAAGGGGGAAAAAAGAGATGAGAAAACACGCAAGATGATGCTACAGTAAATCTAGTTGTTTTCATTATACCTCTCGTTTAGTAACGTCAATATCTGTTACAGGATCTGTAGAATCTGTGTTAATGCGATCATATGGGTATACTGGGAGACTTTCTTCATCTTCAGCTTCACCCTCTTTCACATCCTCCTCTATGGTAAGGGATTCTATTCTCCTGCTCATAGAAGCCCCCTCCGCAATTGTCTCGGGGTCTGATGTGGCGGTAACTAAACTCACTTCATATCATAACAATCCAAAAAGAGAAAAGCCATTTTGTATCAGAAATATTCTAACACTAACATTAAATATCAATACACTCATCTACTGCATACCTTTTTGGGACCGAGGAATCAAATTTTCTCGAGCTGATGGTTGTTCAAAACTAGAAGTAAGATGAGATATGGCTGAAAATTTAGGTGCCGGTTTTGCTGTATCCTGTGCCACAGATTTTGGGTACAGTTTTCTAACCATTGGAGGTGGAGTTGAAAGATTCCTAGTATTTGTGTTCTCAAAATTAGCTGCTAGTGCATTGAAGGCTGGAGATCTGCCCCTCACACGAACACGATCAGGACTGACCGACATGCTGCGGGAACGCTGAGATTTATCTGGCACACCACCAGACCTTCCCCCATAAGATACTGATGCTCTTCGTTTATGTTTCTGATAATGTATTAGATATTCAATAACCAGACGGATATACTAAGTTATATCTATAACTCATGTCTTAATCTATTTGCCAACTCAGACCCCTACCCCTGTGAAGGATCAGCACTCGTTTCAAATCCTTCAAAAGTTGAATTCAGCAGTAAGACTTCAATATATAGTTCAGTCAACCAAGTCCAGTACACTTCATAACTAATTTTATTGAATGTAGCTACGAAAGATCGCGTGTTTACAAGTTTCTTGAAGGCTTGAAGCAATAAAATGAGGTTACGCCACGATTGTAGAAAACAGCAACAAACTGCTGTTTCTTTTTCAATTATAAGAAATCTAAACTCATTTATAGATGCATCAGTTATTCGTTTGTTATATCCTTAAGTTATTTATAAGTTTATTAGCAGCATAAATCACATTCATTGATGACAAAATCACTTTATTGAATTAAAGAGAATGCCATTAAATAACAACTACTTAATCTAAGGAGTACTTTTAAAATAAAATATAAGTTTATGAATTATTAATTAAAATTCATAAATTTATTTTTATTGGTGTAAAGTGGTTATTTCTTTTATACAAAACCAAAAGTATGATCATTAATTTCCTGCATGACTGTTGGTAGACTCATTTCAAAAGCTTATGCCACTCTCTGGTATTTCTTTATCATTATTTTAGCTTTACGACACGATGTCCTTCAAACATTTGTCTTTTCCAAGTTTGAACTTTAGTCCTCTCCTTGGGAGTAGAACTGGCTTAAGAAATTATGGGACCTTAGATAAATGTTATGTCTAATCTAATCTCATATCATTCACCAATCTTTACTCTGTTCTAGTTTTCTCAACAGTAAAGTAACTGATGACAAAATCTATAAGCTAGTAAATCTAACATTTCAATCTGTAAATAAAGTAATTAATCTATTCAATTTATCTTCAAACATTAAACTTTAGTTAAGAAATTTAATAATAAGAAAATCATTTCACCAATCACAAAAATTTCATGTTTTCTTTTGATAGGACAACACTACAAAGTTATAGTATGAGTGGCAAAGTGAGTTAATCTCCCAGCCCGCCACTAATTTGGCGTGCCATATCACTCTGGCTTGCCAATCCATTTATATAATTAAAAAACTAAAATGAAAAAAATAGTTTAAAGATTAACTTTTTTATATTGTATTGTTTGAAAGAAGTAAACACTCATTAGATAGAACTGTACCTCGAATCATTAAGACTTATAAATTAAATTTCAATTATTAATTATAATGATAATACTTCTTTTAATTTATCTAATTAAAGATATTAATTAACCAATTAATGATTTCCAAGATGAACTGTGCTTATAATAAAAAAGAAAGCAAATAACTATCGGACTGGCTCACCAACATGCACAACTATGATAGTCAGTTCACCTTATCCTATTTTTATCAGGCCAAGTCAACAGGTAACCCGTTTTGTCACCTCTAAGTTTAATATTTCTAATCAAGTAGTAATTTCTTTTATTTTCTTTTTTAAATAGATTTAATCATGGAGATAAATCTAGATCACCAATATCAAAATAATTACCAAATCTTGAAAAACTTTGCCAGATTAATAATCTTTTAATTCATGCTCATCCAAAGGTTTAAATTTCTGTGATTAAAAAAGAAACCTATTTGGAAAATAGAAATATATAGAAAGGGGCACCAATTAGAATATTATACAGTTAAGTGTGTTCTTAGTTCAACTTATTATGTAAAAGTAATTATCTTTTTACCTTCATTTAGAGAGTTTTTGAAAAAAAATATATATTATTTTCAAAGATTAAGCTAAAACCTAGCACGGACTAAGAAAGTTGCGATAAATGGTTAGAAAATACAACTAGAATAGAAAAATTTATATCAATGAGATAATTTTTTAATATAAAATTTTCCCACTAGAGTCTATTTAGAGGTGTGAAGATTTAGATGGATTTGGGGGTGGGGAGGACCTGCTAACAAGTAACAATGGGATAGATAAAATCTAACTCGTGACATCTATCAAAGATTAATGCGATCATTCCTCACTCTTCAGAAAATAAGTTATTCTGTAATAAAGGAAGCAAAGAAAAGATTACTTACAAGTACAGGTGCCGCTCCCCCATTTTTGACGATTGCAAGCTTCCTTTGAAACGAGTTTCCTAGCATCTACCATAAACAAGGAATTATTATAGTAGCCAAAAGTATAGGACTATTTGAGGCCATATGTATACATCGAAAAACTTACTGCGGATTTTGCAGACTCCCATTTAAAAAAGCGAGTGAAGAAAGGTGGCTCACTACCTTCCATGACAATATATATTGGAGCTTCACGAGATAAATTTTGTAGAAGAAAATCATGCTCGATAAATTTCTGTACAATTCCAAAGAATAAGTTAAAAATTGCACACCTGGTTTCAGAAATACTAGAACGTAAAATACATTAAAATACATTGAAACTGCTTTATGGTATTCTAAATACATTGAAAGAGTTGTCATAGTTAAACTTAAATCCATATTAAAAATGAAAAACCTAAAAGAACATTAACCTCGTGGTAAGAAGTTTGACTTATAATGTAACTCAAATATTAGACTTCTAGTCACTAAATTAATCTAGAATGTCTATAGCTTCCAGGAAAAGCAAAACCAATTATACCTCACCAATTGTTAAAGCCTGCATTCTACTCTTTGGGTCAACCTGCTGGCCAACCCAGACGAAGATTTCAGAGTGACAATCCAAGATGTAAATATCTTCTGTCATCAAATCATCCTGGGAAAAGTTGTATATCTCTTTCACCTGCAAACATTGCTTCCGATTAATGCACTGGAGAACAAATCCAAATTTTTTCATATTCACAAGCAAAGCGTAAGACACAGCAATTAGATTTTATTGGGGATGAAATCACACCCCAGTTTATTCACCATCTAGATTCATCTTAAATGCACCTTCAGTTATTAGAAAATTGATCAATAACACACTGACCAGTTTTTCTAGCAGCATTCTACATCCACAGTTAGTCTTTCAAAGAAGCCAAGATGACCATACCCACTTTGCAGAAAGATTATGTCCTAGGTCCTAACATGATGATTTTATATGGATCAGATTGTTTCATTCTTTCTTTCCAATCATTATGTCAACTACTCATTATATAAGTTTGAATATTTTGCTGTCTGCTGTTTATCATGCAAGCGTTATGCCACGTCACATCTAATTAAGTCCTCAGACACATAATGTCATATAATAACTTAATGAAAACCAAAGAAAGCATCTTTCTAGCCTCATATTTTAGTAACAGCAGTGTGGTTATAAAAAGTGTCTTCTAAAATTGTATATTATCCCAAGTTTTGTAACCTTTCACTGGCCATCATTCTTGCTGGTTTTCCTACCTTGTTTTTCAATCCTATGGAATCGCTGTTGAAAATGTACCCTGTCATTGAGTGTTTAAATACAAGGGGCAACTTAAAAGTTAAAATGGCGTAAATAAAATATTGACATAGGCAAAAACTTCTTTAACATGCCTTCACACCATAACTCGGAATATTCCAAAATCATGATATCAACAGATCAGCGGGTGTACACACCTTTAGATTTCCTGCACATTGGTCGGCCAGGCAGGGAAAGAAGCCACCACAAGCATGTCAGTCATTTGCCTTTAAGAGAAGGAACTGGGAATGGAGATCAAGATAAATCTCTTTAGCCAACCAAAAATTAGTTTACCTTTTGAGAAGTCGCAAGAAAATAGGTGAGGGTCACTTTCTTCATCCCTCGCGATCTTTTGACTGGGATATTCTGATTTTCCGCCCAACAAATCCCAAAATAGTTCCGATTCTACTCCTTCCTTATGTGATTTGCTTTGTAAATCCGGCTACAGTCAATTGGCAAGCATATGTTTTGATTAAAAAACAGTGATGTATATTTTTTAAATAGACATAGTTCGCAGGATGGGTAATGTGGCTTGGCCGATAACACCTGCCTGGATCAAACCCAGGACCTGAACTAAGAGGAATTATTGGTAGCCCAGCGGCAAGTTTATAAATAACCAGCATAGTTAATCATTTTCAACATGCAAAAATATAATGTTTACCAAAAGAACCTTTTGGTCTTTGATTTCGACATATCACATTTTCCACATTAAACATATTTCAGGACATAACGGACCTTAATCAAATCCAGCATTCTGTCAACAAGCTCTTGATCATCTGAAGTTGCTAAACCTCCAGACCAAGTAAAAACAGTGGACCCGCTATGAAGTATGTAACAATAAGCGGAATTCAAGGAGGAAGCAACCTGGTTGACAAAAGGAATACGAAAATAATTATTTAAAGAGAATGGTATTTTTACAACTCGTTTAGTCTGCGTAGTTGTACAAAATTTATCTTTTGATCCCACAGATAAAAAAAAATATTTATTTTAGTCCCTATAAATAGTATTTATATCCTTTTTAGTCTCTATACATACTATTTTTAGTCTTCCTTCTATCAATTGAAGTTATAGGAATTAAAAGACATTAAAAAATAGCATACATAAGAAAAAAGTACAGGGACCAAAAGATCAAATTTGTTTATAGGATTCAAATCAGTAATTTTAACTTTAAATAAAATAAGTTTGAAGTGCCCATAAAAGTAAAGTTGATAGAGAAAGCTGCTATAAACAGACAAAACGACATACTGTTTCAACTTGTATAGCTTGCATATTGTCTGGTCCAAAGCCCTGGATGCGGAATAATGCAACACCATCCTCACTGTATGTCTCATCTGGAATTTCCTTCTCTGCAATGTAATTCTTGTATCCATTACTAAGTCCACCCTGAGAGACAATTAAAATACATGACCAGTATTAAACAAAACAATTATATTCATAAAAAAGAATTTTTTTCTTAGTTATTCCAATACCAGAATCCCACAAACCTTGAAAACAATACAGCTTTGGAGGATGGCATGAAATTGAATTGGTTCACTGCCTTCATAGATACGAACCTTCAATTAATTACACACGGATACTATCAATAGGGATACAAGCAAACAAGACAAAAATCTATCAGCAAATTGAATATAACACATTCAAAGAAAAATTACCTGGGAAGGAAGAAACTTCATTGACTCAACCATTTTGCTTGCTAGTGAAAGAGCTGAAGCCCTCTCTTCCTAATTTCAACAAAGAAAGTTTCTGTAAGGAATGGAGGCAAACACATTTATTCAAGGCTTTCAGGTCCCAAAAGAGTTCCCAATGTTGTGTACAGTGTAATGAAATGTACAAGTAGTGATTCACTAATACAGTTTCAGTTCCAGTACAATATTTTGCAGTAAGATTTTCGGCTTTGATTACATGAAAGATAACATTATAAACACACAAGTGAGAAAAGAAGTAGAATAAAGCTATTTAAATTTTTCACCTCAACACTAGTCTTTCCAATCCATGTTCCTATAAGATACTCTTCCTTATCTTCTCCAGGATATGAGTATTGAAAGATGTAGCAATCTCCACTATAAAATTTTGACTGATCAGTGGTAGGAAGAAGAATCTTATCCTTGCCATTAACACGCCAAACCTGTGTGGTTATGTTAAAGCTCTTCTTAACAACACAGACAAAATAAGCAAGAGAAATGTTCTACACTGAAATTACAATCAGTCAAACCAAATAGGGAGAAGTACAGAACATATCGTTTGAAACTCTCGTAGGATACCATCTATCACATACTTAAGAAACGAAAGAAAATATTGGTCAGCATGTCAACTACAATCATTCATAAACTCTGGAAACTACTTTCACCTTGTTGCCTCAAGTCTCAACCATTGACGTAAATTTCATAAACTCTTAAAAGGACTTATTACTGCTGTAGTTAGGCCATGGTCCTAAGATATGGAACCTATATTCCAAAAATTGAAAAAGAGAGACACATAGACCATATCTTTACTAAGGTTTTATCTTAATATTGCTATCAATTTTTGGTGGAAGATTGATGCTTCAAGATCCACTATCGTCAATTTGTGGTGGGTGTAAACCGGATTAGCTAAATCCCAAATTTATTTCTTCCTTGTTGATTCCCCTATAATTTTTCTACAATATTTACTTTTAATAGATTTTCACAAATTTGAATAGTTGTAAACTAGTCATGTATCAGGCAAAGTTTCCTTGTATAGATATAGGTAAAGTTTTCTTGTATAATGTTAAAGATTCTTAGATTCTTATTAAATACAAATTTGATACAAAGTAAAGAAAATGTAGGGATCAATACCAAAAGAAGAAGATAGTAGGACAAATGAATATAAACTATAGGAAGAAAAATATCATTTAAATAAAAAAATATGATAATAATCTGATTAAGTATTAATATGTAGCAGATAAATCGCAAAGGATAAAGATTTTTATTATACGTCCAATTTGTGGAGGAAGTGTCATGCTGCTTATTCTACATTAAACCCCTTTCCTATTCTATATTCATTTCTCCCATAAAATGTGAAGTATCTACTCAATTTGTTCTAAATCAAATCTAAAGCAGTATAACACTCTCGGTTTCACATTTTCCTATCATAAGATAGAATACAGCTCTTAACCTCTTGTGCATTCAGTTGCATTGTATGCCTCTCATTGTGATCTTTGGAATGGGAGATCGGTGGAATATTATGGATACAGTGATTGTGATTCCAAAACATTCTTTCAATATAAGAAATCAATTAGATAAGGGTTATAAGACCACAGAAAATTTAAAATCAATAACAAGAAAAGTTACATCAAGTGATTTCAATTTCCGTGAATTGTTTATTGTATACAAATTAGTAGAGTACCTGCAAATGTCCTGTGCAATCTATGTAGGGTTGAGGTTCTTCTTTTACAGGTTCAGATTTTAAGAGACCCTTGACATCCAATCCTTGACGTTTTAGAAGTGCTAGAAAGTTACAAAAAAGGGAGAGAATTACAAGAACATAATGAAAGCCTGGCAAATGTTTCTGACAAAATCAATTTAAAGGAGAAGAAACATATTCAGTAGAACGACAAACATAAAATTTAATTAAAACTACCTGCTACCTTGCCACGACCCTCTTCAGACATTACTTGAGTTGCCTGAGGCCAAGAATCAAACTTGGACTTGAACATTACTGTTTCAAATCCTTCAATTACACGAATTATATGGGACTTTGGTCGACCAGTGCCACTGACTAACTTCTGTTTTTGGTCCACAAAAATTCAAGAGTCATTCGAAGTCAGAGAATATGCTCAACAATGCTAAGAAAGAAACAAGAGATGTTACATCTGCAGCTTCACTTGCACTTTTTCTTTCATCAAGAGATGTGTTTCTTCCCATCCATGCAAACACTTCCAACCCACAATCTATAATATAGCATTTGTTTGTCTCCAGCAATTCCTTTGTCAAAGAATCAGTTTCAACAGGTTCTGTCTTCCCCTTGTCAACACTGGAAAAATTATAATTTCACAATAACTAGACCAACATAGAATTTTCCATTTCAGTATAATAAATAAATTTCATATATGTAATTAGCATTGTTTCATAGTCTTAGAATACATACAACTTTGGGTTGAAAGAATAGTAAATTTATAACAGTCTTACACTGATAAACACCATAAGGTTTCAGAAGGGAAATAAATCAATAGAAAAAAAAAAAAGAAATATATATATATATATATAT
>Ga0123340_1006116_pt1 | contig 11485 bp, 16 predicted proteins | sample SirMexnodulemix_FD_89961 | JGI IMG/M metagenome (GOLD analysis project Ga0123340, IMG submission 89961) | Root nodule microbial communities of legume samples collected from Mexico - Siratro Mexico nodule mix | ecosystem: Host-associated > Plants > Roots > Nodule | place: Mexico: Nepantla... | reverse complement strand
TTATTATATTGACTAAAAAATAAATAAGATAATAAAATAAAAATACAAAAAAGGTTTTGTCTTGATTTCATTTTGTTGAAAAGATAAAAAAGAGAAGAGAAGGAAGCTTCTAATAAATAAGTGAGTTTTTATTATATATAGACTTTTGCTTTTTCTGTATCCATTTTCCAAAGAAGATTGAGAGAATGAAAATATAAAAGAAAAAAAAAAAGGGACGTTGCATGACTAAAAAAAAGAGGTTGGGCCTACGGTGACATGAGGGAACAATTGTCATTTTGTTCCACTACCTTGCTACGAAGGGACAAAAAGCAAAAATGGTTGTGTCTCCCTGCAAACAAAAGCTGTTTGGTTCCCACTGCAGCAAAGATGGCCTCTGCAGCAAAGATTGGGAGAGGATATTCTGTTTTGTCGGACACTCACTACGGGACATCGAGATACTTGGTTTTCCATTTATCAGAGGGGGAGGTGATCTTGGAGGGGACACTAGTTTTTTACGTTCCTTATTTTCAGAGAATCAAGAGAAAGAAACACAAGAGGAAAAGAGAAAGCATAGAAGCGTAGATTGAAAAAAAACATTAACGCAGAACACTGGAATCACAACAAAGGAAAATACACCTAAAGGAAGAAGGAACAGGTATAACTGAAAAATCTGATCCATTTGATGAAGAGCATGCTTGTTTGAGTCTAATGCCATGTTCTGCTATGTAAATGTCATGTTCTGTTGTGTAAATATCTCTGCTATATCATTTTGATTTTGGGAAACATTATTTGCTTTATGCTTTGCACATTCACGTCTTCATCACGAAACCTCCCTTGCACACACTCACAGCCCTCCCTTACACCTATCCTCATGTGTATACCCCCATCTTCAACGCAACACCTATGACAGTCTCCAATTGACGCCGCCAAACTCTCTCCTTGCCTCGCAACATAGCCACCAAGAACCAAAACCCTTTGCCAAGAACCAAAACCCTTTGCCAGTACCAATGCCCTCGCGCCCTCTCCTATTTATCACCCTACCACAACCACTACCATGAGCCCCTTCATATCCCTCTCCAGTGTTTCCACCATAACCACCTCCAGCATTTCCACCATAGCCAAAACCAGTAGAGCTTTCATGATCGCCTACTCCACCAGCTTCACCAAAATTACCACTGAAGCTGCCACCAGTATCACTAGCTCCAAAACCGTCAACAGCAGGATAGTTATTGCCAGATCCATTGTCCCTGAAATTGCCACCTAATCCGTAGCCACCTGCATCGAAGCCCCCACTACACGTTTTCGTCAACCACCATGCATTCCACCTCTCTTCACCATTCCTTCCACCCCAACCTCCTTCTTCCTTCCCTACGCTACCAGGAAGCCACCATGCCCTCCTCATTCCTCTGCCGCCACCGAAACACACCTTCGACATCCTCATCTACGGCTACTGACACCATAACAAGCTTGACCACGTCCTTGCCCTTATTCATCGAATGCCCGAATTCGGTTGTTCCCTTGATAACGTCACCTACAACACCATTTTAGACGCCCTGTGCAAGAAAGGTTGAAGTGGTTGAAGGAGGCTGCTGGGGTTATTGACTTGATGACTAAATATGGTTGATGTCGGATGTTGTTACTTATAATACTTTGATTGATGGGTCTTTTAAGTGGTGTGGCAGCATGGAGGGGTTTAGTTTGATTGAGGAGATGAAGACAAGGGGAGTTGAGATGAATGTGGCGACTCACAATACTATGATTAGTGGTTATTGTAAAGCAGGAAGTTGAGAGAGGCGTTTAAGATGACGGATGAGATAGCAAGAGAACTTCTGAAGAATGAACACGTGAAACTGACGGTGAAACAAGCAAATAAGAAAGGTTGGAATTCCCTTCATTATGCAGTGAAAAAGGGGTACAAAGTTTTGACGGAGTTGTTGCTTGAACCAAATATGTACATTGCATACATGCAAGATAAGCAGAGTATGATGGCGCTTCACGTCGCTACTGCTGATAGCAGTTGGCAAATTATGGAAACTATTATAAAGCGTTGTCCAGATTGTTCGGAGCTAGTGGATAAACTGAATGAACTCCTGGAGAAGAATTTGGTCCCTGCCCTAGCCATGACGTCAAACATCCTCATGTCCTCCCATCACTGAACCAACACCTTTCACAGCACTCTTCGGCGCCTCCCATCACGCCTCACGTTGACGACATCTCCCCTCCTATCCGCAAACACCACAAAGAACCAAATTGTAAACCAACATTACTACCACACAGCCACCAAAAATCGAGACCCTGCTAACCATCCGAAACTGCCCTCACCACCAACCTTTCCTCCTCAACCTCTAAAACCCCTAACCCATTAAAGAAACAACCATGCAAGTGCCTTTAGCCTCTTGCCTACGCTGTCATGTCTCCCTTATTACCTCCAAACCACTGTGCAGTCATCATACCTTCCACACAAACCTTTCACCACCTTTGTTGTGCCACACTCCATCATCAAACCTCCATAAACACACAACACCTCCAGTTTCACGTTCCTATACCACAAAACCACTAGGTTACGTCACCATGCAAGCACTAGCTTCCACCCCAACCCTGTGCCTCCTTGTCTCGCCAGGTAACCACCAAGAGCCAAAGACCCACGAGCAAACCCTAATCCCCTATGTTCGCCTCCACAATCGTCAACATCCTCCATTGTCGCCTTTGCCTACCTCCAGTAACTCCGTCTTCCAGGCAAACCACTCGACGACGCGTCAATGGCATTTCTCTTGCCATACTCATCAACCCCGAACCTCTTTAGTGAACCCTCATACCTTATCATCGTCATATCCATGCTGTTACCTCCATTGCTAATCCCCACCGTCCTCACGGGTCGTCGTCGCCGTCGTCGGTGACGCCACCGTCGCCTCCAGTCGCCGCCTAAACCAGCCACACCCTCCCCTGCCCCGAAAGGGAGCCCCCATAGACCCCCAAGGCGCCAAGCGTGCGCCACCAACCCTAATGGGCTTCTGTTGAGTTGGATCTGCTTCCTGCACCCCTACGTTTTCGAGCATGCACCTACAACTATCCTCAATCCCTAAAATGTCCTTGATACTAGTTGGTTTGGGTTTACTTCCTGCACCTCCATTAGTTAAGATTTGCACCTACATATGCCCAAATTCCAAAAATGCCCCTGGCCTGGTTTTTGTTAATCTTTTTCAATAAAAAATAATAATGTTTTGAAAAAAAAAAGTTTAATTTTAGGCAATGTCTTTTCTTAAAAAAAAAAAGGGAGCCTTTTTCTCACGTAAAGAATGACATTTTGAATAAAAACCTTCGATTAATCCCTTAATTGACCGCTCGCGTCATATGGGAATTAATTCGAAAAATTTTAATTTCATTTGGAATATCAAAGGGCCATACGTGCCAAGCGATATCCGAAATGAAGTTTAATTTCCAAAAACACTAATTCCTCTAAAATAAAAAATATATTAAAGAATCTTCAAAACTAAAATCCTACAACCGACAAACAGTTTTCTACCAATAGATCTACGTAATCCTGAATCTCCATCTTTCATGGAGATACGTAGGACTGAGGTTAAATCCTGATTCTCCATCTTTGTTTGATTTTATTTTTCGTGAAAAATAAATATTCTGAAAATTACGCTAATTTCATTTTATCCAATTAAAGGTACCGTCTTAGGACGGGCGCCGTGGGGGCTAATACCTTCCCCACGCGTAACCGACTCCCGGATTCGCAATTTGATTTTCGTAGACTACCCTTATCTTTGTTTTTTTTTTGTTTTCCATAGTTTTTCATGAAAATTATGGTGGCGACTCCCTTCTTTCAAAATTAAAATTAATTATTTTTCAGATCGCCGTCCCGTCGTGACCCTGGTTGCGACACACGAAAGAGAGTATTACTATTCAATCCCAAGGCCTTTATTACTATTGATTTTATCACTTTTATTATTAATTGCTTTATTATTACGTTCTTTAAATTTCACAAACAAAATCATTATTATTACTTGTTCTTGTTCACCATACATTGATACATATTCAGTTTTCAATCAAATTCCATTCCCTGTGGATACAATACTCTTCTTACTTACTATATTACTTTAGGACTCAGTACACTTGCTGAAAATCTGTTATCAAGTTTTTGGCGCCGTTACCGGGGAACGGTGAATAATTGAAAAATTGAATCTTGTATTGATTGTGTCGTGAATTTCTAATCTTTTGTGAGCGTTGAACTTTTGCCAGACAGTGGTTTATGTGTTTGAGAAATCAGTCAAAGGAAGAAGAATTTCTTTTTGATCTAGAATCAACAAGATGCTGAGACAGCTTAAGCTAAAGAATAAGCACGAGCTAAAGAATCGAGCAGAGGAGCAGAGTTGTGGTGAAATTATGGCGGAAGAAGTGAATGGTCGTAATGATCCACCACCAAGGAGGGTTCTGGGAGACTATGCACTACAGCAGGGACCCAACACTTCTCAAGCATTGTTGTTCCTAACACAGCTCGAGCAATAATAATGAAGCCAACATATTTGACTCTCATAAGCAATACGCAGTTCATGGGATTAGATCATGAGGATCCCTACACTCATTTATCCACATTCTATGAACTGACGGCTACCATGGGATTCGAGGAGCGGGACAAGGAGGTTGCATATATGAAGTTGTTCCCGTTCTCATTGGCAGGAAAAGTGAAGGATTGGTTGAATTCTAATCCCAATCAGAGTCTGAGGAGATGGAGCGAGGTTGAGGAGAAGTTTCTACAGAAATTTTTCCCTTTATCTCGGCTTATCAAAGCCAAATTAGATATTTCAAATTTCCGTCAGGGGGTAGACGAAGCTTTTTGCACAACATGGGATAGGTTCAAGACCATGTTGAGGAGGTGTCCAAATCATGGATTTGAGGAGATTGCTCAGCTCAATGTCTTCCATTATGGGTTGAGACCAAAGACTAAGATGATTTTAGATGCTGCAGCAGGAGGAACGATGATGGCATTGGACGTGGAACAGGCAAAACGGATCATTGATGCATTGGCCTGTACGGATTACCAGGCACAGTATGATAGGAAAAGTGTGCAGAAGAAGGGTGTATTTGAATTAAATACCACTAATGCAATTTTGGCACATAATAAAATTTTAACACAGTAGATGGAAGCCTTGACACAGCAAATGGCCAAATTGCCACAACAGTTGCAGGCTGTTCAAGTTGCACAACCAGTGACATACCATAATCCACCTCTATGTTATGAATTCTATAGAGGCAATCACTTAAATGGTAACTGTCTTCAACAAAATGTAGGAGGAGAAGAAGTATAGTACATGGGAGTTCCAGGAAGGCAAGCTGGTCAGCAAATGAATTACCTGAATAATCCACCTACAGGCTGGAAGAACAATATAAATCAAAATTGGGGTTGAAAACAAGATGCTGGAGATGTAGGAAGATAGCCTATGTACCAACAACAGTCGCAATAACAGTATCCTTCGCTACAAGACCGCACGAGCAAGCTGGAAGATACTCTTGAGAAGTTTATGCAGGCCACTTTGACACATCAAAAGAATCAAGACGCATCTATGAGGAACTTGGAGACTCAAGTGGGGCAATTGGCTAAGCAGGTGGCAGATCAACAGGGAGGACAATTCTTTGCCAATACTCAAACCAATCCAAAAGAACAGTGCAAAGTCATCACCATTCGGTGTGGAAAGAAGGTTGGTTCTGATGTGAATGAGGAAGCTGATGAGAATATAGACGAGCAAAGAAGAAAAACAGTTGAAGCGGAGAATGTAGTTGAAGCTAGTGAAGACATATCAGTAGCTACACTAACAAATGCGACAGTAGAGACAAGTTCAGACACTGAATCCAGCAAAGCAGAAGAAACACCAGGGGATGACAGTGGGAAGAAACAACCTACTGAAGGGCAGAATTGGAGGATGATTAAAGAGAGTATTCCTATTAAGAATGTGCCTTATCCTCATGCACCCTTTAGAAGAGAAGTTGAGAGGCAATTCATCATATTCACTCAAATTTTGAAGAATTTGTAGATTAATATTCCTCTTACTGAGGCATTACAGCAGATGTCTACATATGCTCAGTTCATGAAGGAACTGCTCACCAAGAAGAGGAAATTTTAAGTGAAGGAAACAGTGGAGTTAGAGGCAGGTTGTAGTGCAATTATTCAGAAGGCCATTCCACAGAAATGTTGTGACCCTGGGAGTTTTACATTACCAATCACTGTTGGAAATCTCTATGTTGGGAAGGCAATGCTTGATTTAGGTGCTAGCATCAACTTGCTTCCCCTATCTATGCTAAGAAGGATTGGAGAGGTAGAGGTCAGGCCTACACGCATGAATTTGCAATTAGCAGACCGATCTATCAAGCGCCCATATGGTATTGTTGAAGATTTGTTGGTTAAAGTGGACAAATTCCTTTTTCCAGTAGATTTCGTCATGATGGATATTGAGGAGGATGTAGATGTTCCTATAATTTTGGAGAGACCTTTCATGAAGACAGCGAAGGTGATTATAGATGTTGATAAGGGAAAGTTGAAGGTGTGTGTTGAGAATGAGGAAGTGAGCTTCAACGTGTTTGAGACTATGAAGCATTCTAAAGAAACAAAGAGTTGTTTTAGAATTGATGTGATAGAGGAGGAATGTGGCAAGAGGATGACGAATTTGAACAGTCCTGACGTATTACTGCAGCTTATTACCAAACCAGCAGAGGAGTTGGTTGAATTGGGTGATATAAAGGCTTTAGCTCTAGCTAATGTGTTAGACCAGGCTAAGGAAGTTATGTAGAAGGCAGGAAGCAGAGAAGAACTGGAGGCTGAAAAATCTGTGACAAAGGAGAAATTAGAACTGAAAGTGCTACCACCTCATCTCAAATACAGTTTTCTTGAGGGAGATGTTAAGAAATCGATAATTCCTAGCAGTTCTTTAACTGCTGAAGAGGAGGGAAGACTGATTGAGGTGCTGAAACTCAATCAAGGAGCGATTGGATGACAATTGTCAGATTTAAAACATTATAAAGGGGGTGAGGTTGAGAAACTAATCTCAGTGATCATGTCTAAAGATTGAAATTCAGGCGTCAAGCTATATGACGTTAAATGAGCGCTTGCTGGAAGGCAATCCAGTGTTTAGATTTACGTTGATGGTAATTTATTTATTTTTATTTTAGTCTATGTTAGGTTAGAATTTGAATTTTTAATGTAGGGTCTGTTAATTGAGAATTCTGTGTGCATGACAGTAGCGTAGTCTTAAATTCGAGCTTGAGCTAACAGGTACAGAAAATTACAAAGACAGCATGACATTAGGACGAGTAACATTAGCAAGGATTGGCAGGATATGAGCGAAACAGTTATGTGAGGGAGTGATACACAGAGTGTGAATTTTGAGTGTACATTTTCTTGATATTGATTGTTGCTTTAATTTGTTAGTTAGAATTAACTTTGTATTGATGAGGATGATGAAGGCATTTTGTTGGATTGAGTGTAATTATTAGCTAGAGCCAAATAACTGATTGGTGAGATGAGATGAATCCATTTGTAAGCCAGTTTTAGCCTATGTTGTTATTGGAACCTTGAGCCATATATCTATGAAAACCATCTTGGGTATGAGTAGCTAGGAAATTATGATACAACTTGAAGAGGAGTGGAAATCAGAGTTCAACTATCATAAAGGAGAAGTGTGAGAGCAAAAGGAGGTTGTTGTGTCTATGTGCCCATTTATGTTTCGAAAAAAAAAACAAGAGGAGAAAAGGTGCACAGAAAAAAAAAGAGAGATGAGTTACGAGAGCTACGTTTATAGCTTGAGCAAGGAAAATTGGATAATACAGGAAGCCAAGAGCTAATTCAGAGTAAGAATTCACAGTCAAAAGAAAAGTTTACAAAATTGATTCGGGTTGTATCTATGATTTACGAAACTACTTGTGCATTTTGTGTTCCAAGAAAAACCAAAACTTTTTCATAGCCAAGCCTCATTATCACCTTATGAAAGACCTTCTGATTTATTAATTGCAGGGTTAATTTACTTGATAAATGAATAACAACTTTTGATTGAGAGTAGTATGACACTTTTGAGAGATGGAGAGGATTGTGTGAATTGAAATTATCCTGTCATGAATTGTATAGTGTTATCTGATTATTTGATTGCTGAATTTCTAATTTACGGAGCTGCAGGTGCTCGCTTGAATTTAGGATTGCATTGGAGACAAGAGGACCGAACATGAGTTGCTAAGAACTTAGTTTTGTGATTGTCTTACTTAGGGACAAGCAAGAAGCTAAGTGGGGAGACTTGATTCCAAGAAGATGTTAGGTTGATGGACAAATATTTTTCAGGTTAATGTCGATACAGATCACATAAGCAAACATGAATTCGATATGGCTAGAGAGAAAAACAACTTATGGCTAATCAAGTGATAGCCAATCACCTAACAAGGTGATGGAGGAAGACCTAGAAGCAAAATTGGCTAAAAAGGAGATGTCTTTGCAACTTGGAAATGAATGTGTGAAGCCCAGTGTAAAAGAATACTTTTCAAAGTATAAGTAGTCATCGATGCTTCATGCATTTGCTAATAGAGTAGTAATACTTAAGAACTCCATTGTCGACAATATCACTTCATGAAGTGGTCGATCTTTAACATTGCTATTTTTTTCTTTTAAAATTGGGGCACCTTGTGCACTTTGTGTCATTCTACCATTCATATGCACAACTCCTACAAACAAGCTACCAAATTTCATAGTGTTTGTTATCCCTAATTCACCTTATGCACGGTTAAATCCATAAATGTTGATCTAAACCTGTGATTAGTATGTCACCAAAATTAGGTCTAGCCTTATCAATGCATCAAACTCAACCCACACTAAACGAGCCATTGTTTCATAACAAATACATAAACCCATTATTAATATCTTATCCAAAAATAACGACATAGGTCATGTATATCCTTATCAATGCACCATATTCAACTTGCACTAAACATGACACTATTCACCACCACTACTTTGACATATGTGTGACCTTTGATTAATGTATCACCCTAAAGCAACAACCTAGATCAAACCAGGCCTTATCAATGTGTCCGATTCAACCCATAATGAATAAGGCATGGTTTCTTACCACTGTTCACAGTCATATTTCTTGCCCTTGACTCATAGTTTCAATTAGTGTGTCACCCAAAAGCAACAAATTAGATTTGATTTATCCTTATCAACATACAAGATTCAATTTATACTAAACAAGACTTATTCACCATAAATTTTTGTCATCAAAATTTAAAACCTTGACCCAAACTCTTGATCGTTGTGTTTACTAGAAACAATGACCTAGATCAAATCTAGCCTTTTCAATACACTTAATTCAACCTAAATTCAATGAGGAAATGTTCCTTACCACGTTACACCATTAAATTATTGATCCTTAACCCAAACATTTGAACATTGGGTGACTCAAAATCAATAATTTAAATTAAGTGTATCCTTATAAACGCACCAAATTCAACCCATTAAACAAGTCATTATTTATCACTGTTTTTTATCGTCAAAGTTTTGACTCTTGATTAGTGAGTCATCCAAAAGCAACAACCTAGATAAGATCTGACCTTATCAACACATCAAATTCTACCTACACTGAATGAGACTCTATTCCTTATCATTGTTCATTACAATATTCCTAACCCTTGACCTATACCTTTTATCAGCGTGTCAACCAAAAGTAATAGTCTAGATTAGATCTATCCTTATTAATACATCACATTCAACCCACATCAAATTTTTGAACTCCTAGACCCTTGATTAGAGTACAACCCAAAAGCAATAACTTAGATCAAATATAACCTTATACAACAAATTCAACCTGCACGAAATGAGACACTATTCCCCACCATTGTTCACCATCAGATTCCTAAATCTTGGCCTAAGCAATGACATAGATAAGATTTATCCTTATCAACACAATAGTTTAACCCATGCTAATGAGACATTATTCACCACTCATTTTTGCTAGTATATTTATAAACCTTGATCCAAACCCCTTTGATCAGTGTACAAACCAATGACAATGACCTAAATCATATTAACCTTATTAATGCACCATATTCAATTAACATTAAATGAGGTACTATTATTCACAAATAGATTTATAAACTTTGACCTAGACCCTTGATAAACGTTTTACTCAAAAGTAATGGGGTAGATAATATTTATCCTTGTCAACACAACATATTTAACCCATCCTAATAAGGCATTGGTCACCACCCCTTTTCACTACAAGATTTGTGAACCTTGACCTAGACCCTTAGTCAATGTGTCATCTAAAAGCAACCTGCATCAAATCTAGTCTTATCAACACACCATGTTCAACCAAAGCAAAATGAAAAATATTTTTCGTACCTTTATTTATAGGTCTATTTGTTGAACTTTGTAAAATACTTTTCAATCAACAAAATTTCATCCTAGTTATATGTCCCCCTTAAACTCATATTTTCAACTTCATTCAAATGTTGTTGTGGATGTGGCGTGAACACAAGTTTGCCTTCATTACTACAATAGTAATTTTAGTATAGTTTCATTTATTTTAAAAAAATTAACATCAGAATGCGATGCTTGGCTAATTTGCTCTCATTGTAGAACCTTAAAAAAATTATTTTCTCATCTTAGTGTTATTTAATACCTTAAACCACACTTTTTACTACTTTCAAAATAAAAGCAAGTTATATTTGTTAAAATAAAAAAACTTAAACATCTAAAGGTGGATCATAGTTTGGTGACCACTTTGGTGGAAAGGTGGAAATTTGAGACTCCCACATTTCATCTTCACATAAGGAATTTATTGTAACACTTGAAGATGTTGCACTTCAACTCAAAGCTAAGATTAGACGGAGTCTCAATCATTGGCCCATGATGTTTGACTGGAAAGAAATTTGTGATATACATTTGGATATCATTTCTCTCAAAGGAGAGTCATTAGTTGACTATATGGTCAAATTAAAGTGGTTAATATAAAATATGTTGTCATTGCTAAAATAACTATTCGGTGAACAACTTTATGTTCATTATAGGACATATATCTTAGGTTTAAATATAGGTATGTTAATGCTTGACAAATAACATCAAAGTACATCATGTACTTACAATTTTTTACTAATCTCCGTGAGACCTGGTGTTATATTTGAAACTTTTCATTTTCAATTGTTTGTTTACAAGGAACTATGTAGGGCCACATATATGAATGTAAAGACAATGGACAATTATGTATCACTATTACAATTACGGTCATAACATCACATGTTATACATCGTGTCTATTTCTAACCTTCAAATAACTTACCATTTGGTTTCCAAATGGAACAAAGATAAAGTATTTAACTTTTGGACTGGGCTTCACAATAATCTTGTTAGGTAAAGCAAGGATAATATTAGTAATTAATTTTATTAAAATTATTATTATTATTATTATTATTATTATCAATTTTAGTTTTATTACTAATAATAATAATAATAATAATAATAATATTAACTT
>Ga0123340_1006115_pt1 | contig 11486 bp, 8 predicted proteins | sample SirMexnodulemix_FD_89961 | JGI IMG/M metagenome (GOLD analysis project Ga0123340, IMG submission 89961) | Root nodule microbial communities of legume samples collected from Mexico - Siratro Mexico nodule mix | ecosystem: Host-associated > Plants > Roots > Nodule | place: Mexico: Nepantla... | reverse complement strand
GTTATATTGCTATCGTTTATTATTTAAGAATATAATGATTTTAAAATATTTTTAGTCTAGTACGGTATACAAGTTAATATATTAGTTCCATTGAAACTAAATTATAACTTCAGATTAGTTATTTAAAATTTGAATTTTGTAATTAAAAAAATAAAAGTAAAGACCTCTTAATAACTCGTTTTTATTTGATGAATTTGGTTAATATTTTATATGTATGATATGATAACGACCTATAAACTTAAATAACAGTATTTTATTTTAACAGAAAATAACATTATTTAAAAATATATAGATAAGATTTTTTATTTTTTTTTATGTTTAACCATTATCCAGCACACACTTGTGACCCTAGAATTTTCTTATGATTATTTAAGATATTCGCATTATCCGAATATTGTTTCTTATGAAATTGGGTATGGGTAATTCGTGGCATTCCATCACAGGATCTAAATAAAGATATAAGTGAGCCGCAATCTCCTGCGTTGCGTAAATATGAGACTCTCCATAATCAACGAATAGGATTGAGTGAAATATTTGCATCCGTTAGATCTTAGAAAATAATAAAATATAAAATGAGATTATTAAAGATAAAATGCTGTTGGTATATTTGCTATATAAGAGCTCGATAGAGAGTGGAAACGGAGGGAAGAAAAGGTTTGAGAGAGAAAGGGGAATTTGATTGCATTTCTCTCTTTTTGTGGTCGACGAAGAGGGAAATTGTAGATCTCGTCTCTTTCTCTCTTTGCATAATTTTGCGATCAGAATTGTCTTCAACAAAAACCAATGGGATTGTGGGAAGCTTTTCTCAATTGGCTTCGCAGGTAAGCTTTTTTAAACTAAATAGTCGAGTTCTTATTTTTGTTTTAGCATTGATCGGCTCTTTGCATCACTCACGGCCTTTTCGTTTTCAGGGTTCTGGTACTTCTTGTGTTCTTGTGTGTGTGTGTTTTTTTTTTTTTAATTTTAGTGTGTTGATAGTTTGTAATGTGTATTGTTTATGAATGGTTCTGATTTTTTTTTATTGTTCAGAGGGAGGATTTGTTTGTGGTCTAATGTTTTCGAGGATTGATTTCCAATAGTTTTGTATTCAATGCCAATGTTTATATATCATGTGAGTAAATGTTTCACGATTTGTAAATGTTTTCACCCTTCCTATGCTTCGGGAATGTTTTGTTTCAAACGAGATATTTTAAATTCTTTAGTTATTGCCTTCTGAATTTTGGATATGGAGAATTTCTGGATATGAAATTTGTGTGGTTTTGTGTGTATGTATGCTCGTTTTTTTTTTTTTTCGACTAATTGAGAAGAGTATTTTCTTGACATTATTGGAATAAAAGGTAGATATTGAAATCACTGGTTAAAAAAGGATGGAAGGTAATTGGTATTGAAGGCAATCACGCACTTTCAAATACGTTTTTGTGTGAAGCAGAATAGTGATTTTTTTGATTGCTTTTGATTGCCCTAATATTGCTTTCTCTTTTTAATGACACAAATTTATACTTTTAGGTTAAACTTGAGAGTTGAATTATATATTTTTAGGTTTAGGGTCTATGCGCATGAGTTTATTATGTTGAAATTTGTTTGCAGCCTATTCTTTAAGCAGGAGATGGAGCTATCTCTGATAGGACTTCAAAATGCTGGAAAGACTTCCCTCGTAAATGTAGTAGCTGTAAGTACAATAATCATTTTGGCTTTCAGTTAGCAATTTTATCTTTGAGGTTGACTCACTGACAATATCTTTTGTTGTTTATAGACTGGTGGCTATAGTGAGGACATGATTCCTACTGTAAGTCCACTAGATGCTTTTAATTATTGCTATCCGTTTATTCAATTTTACAGACTTTTCTATATATCATGGGCAAATAACATTCTGATGGAGTTGTTTTTATCTGATTTCAGGTGGGATTCAATATGAGGAAAGTGACAAAAGGGAATGTTACAATAAAGTTATGGGATCTTGGAGGTCAGCCTAGGTTCCGCAGCATGTGGGAACGTTACTGTCGTGCAGTTTCTGCTATTGTGTATGGAACGAACTTCTTATATTTTTTTGAACTCTTCTATCTCCCTATGTGCTTGCACCCTTGCATGCATGTTTCTCTTAGGAGTATAATTTACATGCCTATACTAATACAAACAACTGATAAGTGTTTAATGTATAATTTTAGAGCTGTATTGGTAATGAACTTGGGTGTATGTACAGTGTATATGTTGTCTACATGTTTTTGAATTTTGTCTAGTGATCAATATGAGGTCTATTCCTGTTTGTTGCAGTTCATAGTTGTTTGCTAATCGTGCATAGTGTTTGATGATAACTAGTGGTTGAGATTATTTCTTCTTCCTTGAACCCAAACAATGTTCTTCATTTATCTATGTCAGTGATACAAAACCACTTGTTGCTTAGATGACCTAGTAAAGAGCTCCTCCGTGGTGTATTTGTATATATAAATAATAATATTGTCTATCCATGAAGGGGTTTAGAGATTGCTTGTACAAGTTGATACCATTTGTGCCTTCTACAAGCAATATGTCTTAATCAATGGCTTGTAATTAAATATGTACAGCAAGGAAGTGTGTAGATTATACCTTCTTGAGACTCTATGCAGACTTTCATTGGCTGTTTAAAAAACTGCTGCTGCTGTGAATTCTGTCTCTTAGATCCATTGCACTTGTATAATTGGATCGCGTGCTCCTTTTTTAAATTTACACTTTCAGCTATCAGTCTAATGCTGAATCTATTCAACTCAGCAACTTCTCATAATACGATATTTTCTGCAGTTATGTTGTTGATGCTGCTGATCCAGATAATCTTAGCATATCAAGAAGTGAGCTTCATGATTTGCTGAGCAAACCATCATTGAATGGCATTCCTTTGTTGGTGTTGGGGAACAAGATTGACAAATCGGGCGCTCTGTCTAAGCAAGCGTTGACTGACCAAATGTAAGACCTAATATAAGTATGAAGCAATAAAGGAGTAAACTAATTGAAGAAAGTTACAGAATGAAATTGTTTAAGAATTGATTTTCTCCTTCAGTTTTCTTTCCTATGTGTTTATACTACTTTAGTGCTGAAATGTGCTATGGTGTGCAGGGAATTGAAGTCAATCACTGACAGGGAAGTTTGCTGCTTCATGATCTCATGCAAAAACTCGACCAACATTGACTCTGTTATTGACTGGCTTGTAAAGCATTCCAAATCAAAGAGCTGAAAATCTTCTCTATTTTTGAACTCTAGTGTAATTTATGGTTGACACATTTCTGGATTTACTAGAGGCATCTGGCGATGTCTAACTCAGTTGCTGATTGATTTATTTTTCCTTTTGTCAGATGCTTTGTAATATAATATCATTCTTGTCCGATAGGTAATCAAACGGGATGACATACATGTGAAGGATTTCCCGTATGAGCAAATCATACTGTGTGTCATAGGTTTAGCCACAGCATTAAAATTCATTAAACTGCATTTGCGGAGGAATATATATTCTTTTATCTTCTAACTAGATTTGAGTATTACATATTTTCTAATGATCCAGTATCTTATGTCCTTATTTTAACTCCTCGAGTCTATTAAACATGCATAAATTCAGCTGCATTCATTGTGCAGTCATTTTGTTCACTTGTTTGTTTCGAAGGTTTATAAACCCATCAAATTACAAGTGACTTTTTATTTGCATGTAACCAGCCTATGCAAGAACTTACCATAAAATTCGAAAGAACGGTGTATTTGGTTTTATAGCTCACAAATTTGAAACCTATCATGAAAGGGAAGCATAGAATGCATGAAAATATCATTACATGAAAATATCATTAAGATTATTTTTTTTATAGCGGTTGCAAATTCTGACAGAATTCTACAAGCAAATGACTAACATTTTGGTTGAAAAATAGCAGTAAACATAGCAGCTATCTACATATTCTATAGAAAGTACCTCGACTTCATCCATCATGTTTGCCGAAAAAAGCATGATCAGCAGAATACCTAAATATACATTAATTACTACGCCTGATCATTAAGTAGTGCTTATCATAAGTGCATTATCAATCCTCAACTATTGCAAGGTTGTAAACTTTGTTAATCAAGCACAGGATATGATGTGGTAATAACTGTCAGGGAATTTTAGCAAAAAGGGCCAGCTCTTTCAGAATTCTTGAATTAGGTAAATCTTTTTAAAAAAATACACAAAGAAGACATGATTGAAACCAATATTTTTAGTAGAAGTCGTTTATTTAATTTTGATTTCAGTGAAGTTTCCCTTAGTTCACAACTTCATTATTGAAGTTTTAAATTAAAATATAATAATTTATTTTGTTTTATTTTAAAAGAAATACTCAAAAATTATATTTTCAAATATGACTTTTTTTGAAAAAATTATATTTTCAAATATGACTTTTTTTGAAAAAATTATATTTTTAATCATTATTTGCGTGGTTATAAGAATAACTTTTCCCTTAACTATATTATCCGACAATGATTTAAGATACAAATCCAGTTATACCAATAAACATGCGAAACTACCATGCAAAAAGGCTTGAAAGCCGGGTTTAAAAGTTGTTTTAATAAGTTTTTACTTAGAAGTTGTATTTAAAACATGAGTTTTTAAACTTTTTTCTATTTTTACTGTAAAATTATAAAAATAATGCCATATTTTAATTCACATTTTCGTGTTGAAGCGGTAAATTTAGATCACAAAACCAAGCTCTCTGTAGAATATCACTTATCTAAGTTTAACTTTTTGTTTGCAAATCTCAAAAAGAAGTACAAGTAGAATATTGTCGAAGTAACGAAGCAGCAACTAAAGAAAAGATTTGTGTAAATGACCTACAAGAAAGTGACACTCAATATTGCCATTGGAAAATTCTAATAAAATTTGTATTCTTCCATTTACTATTGGAGGATGTCTGTCACACGTTCCATCATAACACTCAATCACTACTTCCACTCTTCCACTAATACTTTGTATTCTAGCCTCATTGTCTTTCTTTAAAATAAGATAAAAAATTATAATAAATAATACGCTCTGAAGGACTCCTGGCAAAATGTTTCATGGATCAATCCCCGCATATTCCAAATTTACAAACCTAAACTATGTACAGTAATTGAACACATGCAGGAAGTCTAGCAGCAGAATAATGAGCTCAAGTTACATACTGGTCATATGAGCAATGCAGAAGCTGACACCATCTGTACACATTTGCAAGATCAAACTGTTAGCTAAAAGAACTGACAGACCAATTTTCTGCAGGACAAGAATAATGTAGTACTAATAAAAGCGAGGAGAAAAAAACCTTACACCCGTATTACTTAAGAAAACTGGGATCTTTTCACAAGAGACAGGGTTTAGGCTGACAATTATTATAATGAAGAGAGAAGAGAATTTTAACTATTAATTAAGATCTTGTCACATGCTATTCTGAGGACAACCTTGGTACGATGATAAAGTTACCCTTTGTGACTAGTTTGTTGCGAATTCAAATTTGAAAACAGTCTCTGCATATACTAGGAGAAGGTTGACTACAGTAAAACTCCCAAATTGGAGTTGGTAAATTGGATAGGCAATGAGAAATGATGGGCAATTTCATTGGAAATAGTAACCACTGTTCGAAAGCATTCTAATTGGGAAAATGAATCTGTAAACATGAGTTTAGGCATAAATTAATTTTCTTGGTAAGGAAAAGGAGGCTTACCAAATGTGAAGCGTCTTGCATTTTAGTGCCTTTATTGCTGCTTTTGCAAACACTCGTGCAGCCTCTGCCTCGGCTTCGGCAGCGTCTGCCTCCCTAGCTGCTGCCTCAGCCTCAGCAATGGCAGCTTCCGCCTCAGCAACTGCTTTTGCAGCAGCTGCTGCTGCCTCTTGTGGTGTCACACCCTTCATTTTTGATAGCTCTGCATCAATTTCGGATTTTGAAAGAATGTTGACACCAGTCTTCTCAGTTTTTGGAGAATCTTTGGGCCTCCCTTCCAGGAGTAACAAGGAAGAACATCTTCTTTTCTCAGATACAGTTAAATTTGTAGCAATCCTGTACTTATGCTTTACCTGTCATTACTCGTTACATATGTCTCACTCAGGATCAATTGACCAAATACTGATTTTAATCACATATCCAATATTTACCTAACAGTAATTTAGCTTATTAGATGGGAATATTTTATCAATTCAAAATTTGAAATAGATTTTTCACTCTTGGCAAAAAAACTGCCAGATATACATAGTTCAACTGCTACAAGAGAACATATTTCTATTTACATCAGTACATACATGTAACTAATTACGTAGGCATCACAAATAATTTTTTGTTTATAACCTTGAGTAAATAGCATCAACATGTTGTTAGTAAAGTATCTCTCATACAATACCTAAAAATTATCCAGGCTGACTATGTTACAATGTTTTGCAAGTACAAATGTTGTCTATTGGGAAAATAGGTTCTAATGATTCAAGCAAAATTCTGTCTTGTTAAGGATTTAACTAGCAGTAAAATCACCTTCATTAATTTTCCACTTGCCACCATGTGCTTCAGTTTTGTTGACAGTAACTTTCTGAGGGTTGGCGTAGAACAGTATTGATCCTGATGAGCATAATGAAAATATTTAATCAGTACTATTTACTGCATTTAATAATTCTATTAGCCAATTAGATATGTAAAAAAAGAGCAATAAATAACAAATCACTATTGGTTGATCTATGCTAAGCATTTGTGAAACATGGGTGGGCAAAAAAGTTAGTAGCTTTTATTCCTTACCATGTGAGACCACCTGTTTGGACTTACAGAAAAAAAACATTTGAAAGGCCAAAATCTTTTGATACCCGCAGAAAGGAGTTCTGAGTTACATGTGTCATAGCAAGTTTAGATCATTAATAAACAATGAGCATGTTTGGTAAGACCAATAAGCTAACTACAAGTTTATTTGACTAACTTATAAATTAGTTTGACCAACAAAAAAGTGTTCGGTAAGATATCTCAAAGTAACTAAGAGCTTTTAGCTTATAAGTTAGAGGTTCCTTTAGCTAGTTTGTAGCTTATTTAATTTTCTTCTATTACTATCCCTTACATCTTAATACATTTTCCTATTATCATTAATTTCTTTTTACCTATTTTAAATTTTACATAGACGATTAATTATTGCACAATTTTTAGTATTTGTACAGTTACCTTTTAAATTCTTATGTAGTTCAAATTTAAAAAATATTTAAAATTACAAATTGAGTAACTAATGTTTCATGATGCTACTTGAAAATTACATAGAATGAAAATTATAAAAAAGAAACTCAATACGCCAGTAGTTTAAAGTAAAAAATAAAAAAGTTAGATTTTGAAAATAAATAAAAACTAAATTTGATTAATACACATTAGATCAACTAGTATAAATTAAATCCCTTATCTAAATCAAAAAAACATATACAACACTAACAAAAATAAATAGAAGCACTAAAAAGTTTAGTAAGAATTTAATTATTTATTAAAAAAATAATAATATATTTTTGTCTATAAAACACAAATCTTATTTATAAAGTAAGATCTCGGACCTAGGCGCGTAGCCAATCGTGGGAAGAATGGTTGATATAAAAGGTTGTTTCATGGGAGATGAAATGACTGTGGTCCTTTGACCGATAAGTGTAAATCATATATTTAATCTCAGGAAAGACTATAGGTCACTTAATGAATAAGTGACAGGGTTGAATTCTATTAACACTGGACTTAGATTATGTTTATAGTAACTCTCAGAATGAAATGTGCATTAGTAATTGGTCGCCCATAAGGTGATATGTAGTGTCGGACTATTCTCGCTAAGTAAGAAACTGATTCCTTAAATATCCGACTCCAAATTTATAGTTACCTAGTACTTGAACGATAAGTTTGATACTTAATACCTAATATTTAGTTAAGGAAAGTTTCGTATCTAGTACTTGAATAGGGTTTCTATACTTATGAAAAATAAGCTATAAATATAGGAAACCCTGAAGGGAAAGGGTAATTGATTTGGACTAGCTTAAAGAAACTACTTTAACCAGAACCTTTACAATAAAATTTATGTGGTTATGTAAGTTGGCTTATCAGCTACTACTTAGTTTTTGCTAAATACACCCAATATATAACTCTATGGACCACGGAGAGAAATATTTTAAAACTCTTTCCTGCATTTTGTGTGCTGCAAACTTGATTAAAAAAACACGGGTCCATACATATCCTTTGTCACATAAGGAATAAAATCAATCAATGCAAAATGTCTCTATGGAAAGAGAAATTATTTGATATCAGAGTAATGAATGAAAACAATTTACTACCTACTTTTAAATGTAAATTTATACATGAGAAATTAATAGGAAAAAGAAGAAGCCAAAAACAGAAGAAATTAAATATTCTTTTAGCATTGAAGTTTACACGCACTAAACTTTGATCGTCATTTGTTTCTTGAGATGTTAGATTCTATGATCGTAAGTGAAGGAATTGAAATACAAATACCTCTATATATGAAGCAATTGCTGCCCTGTCAGAACCCTTTGGCTCCTTCAACTTGATAATAGACTCTAATATAAGATTATCCAACCTGACATTATTGAAAAGCTGCTGTCATTGAAATGCATAATGTCACAATTAACAATAGTTTAAATACTTCAGCAAAATTACCACAAAATTTGACGGGATGTTGCCATCAGAAGTAACAATAGAAGATAACTATTTACCAATAAGCAACTGAATAGTGAATCATATTTTCAGTGTATCTTTGCCTTGCTTGGTTCGGAGTCATCATGAAATTAAATAAGCAAAAATCAATAGAAAATGAAAAATCAAAATACAAGACTCCTCATGGAACATGGAAAATAGCTAATTTCTAGAAACTTGGTTTAATTTTTTATTCATTAAAAAAATTATATACTAGAGCACAGCATTTCACAATCTTAGAACTAATTACTTGCAAGGGAAGTATTATTATATACAATGTAAATGTTTCTTCGTACAGTTTTCAAAAAAAGATTAATGCAACTAAGCTGAGTAGACCATTTATTTATCAAGAGTAAATGGCAGATATATTTAACTGGAAGTTCTGTGTCCTTGATACTTTTTCCTTTGCATTAGGAGATATTCCACCAGAAACTGCTAAAGGCTTGGAATCTGCAGCTCCTCTGTCGCGTTGAACTACAGTACTCAAGGCCATGTGATTATTGTCAATTTTGGGGGATGGTAGTAGGTTCTTTTTAAGAGCAAGCTTCGCCTTCTGCCTTGATCCCCATATTGCCGTCACATTTATGTTCCTCCATTTGTCCTGTTTCACAGTTTAAAGTGCACATAATTCTACACTGATACAACTCAGTAAGCTTTAAATTTGGAAGTATTCTGAAAGCCAAAAGAACTCTGCAAGTACTGATGCAGTACACTAGAAGGTCATTTCACATGTGCAGTAGTAGTAACATTCTAGGCCCACAAAAAGATTTACCTTGAGATCGACATTAGAACGCATGCGCAGAATGGAACTGAACTCTGGGTCAGTAAGTATGGTGCGCCATTTTCCAGCCCCATGTTTGACAACTCCAGCTTTCAATGCCGCTTCTTCCTCTGCAGTCCACTTTTGCTTAGGAGCACCCATTAACACAAGTCCGCAGCCTTTCTATGACAGCAAAATCTCTGCTTTTGTTCTACTGGAAGGCTTGGAAGTTGAGTGCTGCCTTCTTCTGCATGTCCATCCACCAACAAAAACCTCTCCCTTAACTTACCTACACGCATGAGAGTAAAAAAATGATAAATAAAAATAACAAGACAATTTCATTTTCAAACACATTTCCTTCTTCAAAGATTTAAAAGAAAAAACTGAACCTAAGATCCTCCTCCTCAAGCATTGACTTCAATTCCCAATTAAATTCAATCTCATCCACAAGACATTAAACTTCTGAAAAGTGAACAACTCCGGAAAGCTCAATAACCACTATTTCATATTATTTATCAAGAAAAATGTGATATAAGTTACAACATTGTCAGAAGCATCTAGACCTTGCAATGGCAATACAATTAGATCAGTCCTTGCAAAAATAGTTACGCGGCACAGCATATACGCACACAGAAAGAGTTACAAAACCAAATACCACCTTTAGTTACCTCTAATTCTACATCTGATTCCATAACTCTCATAACATCAACAACTGTACGGAATTACCTGCAAGGGTTATTCCATCGCCGCCTCAGATGAAAACCCAAGTGATGCTATTGTTTCGGTTTCAAATTCATTATGCCCACATAAATTTTACATTAACAAAACAAACACAATGACAACCAAAAGTGGCGACTCTTCAACTCGCACAGGGCACGATTAACAAAATCCGAGTCAATAAAAGTAACAGAGAAAATAATCGGCGATGCATAAACTATATCGGTGCACACTAACTAACCTGGAAATATAGATGGCAGAAAATTTAGTTGACTTGGGAGAAAAAGGGAAGAAAATTAAAGAAGAATCGGCGGAGGAAGATGTAACGCATAGAAGAATCGCGAGGCAAAAGTGTGAATTGGGAGACGTTGGAGTACGTACGCGCAGATAAATAGAATTGGTACCTGCGAGGAACAGGAGAATAACCAGAGAGAAAATAATTGATCTCTTCTAGTTTATTTGCTTTAAGGTTGTTTTTTCTCAGAAAAAACTTGCATTTCAATATTTTTTTAAATTGCTAAAGGATCCCTTGATTTTATCCAATTTTGTTTTGAGCATTCTCGTTCTTTCCCTCTTTTTCTTTCCTTCTGGACTGGATCTGGATCCACCCAACTCTATAAAAGATCAACCACCACTTAGAGAGTTTAAGTACATTTTAAAGGTGATTTGAATTAAAAAAAATAGAATAAAAATTGACGGAAAATAAAATATATTTATTTATTTTTAATAATTTATATTTATTATTTTAATTATTATATTGTAATAAAAAAACATAAATATTAATAATATAATACATTATGTTATAATTAGTTATATGCAATCAATTAAGTAACTTCAAATCTGTTCATATTTGTGGACAAAATTCAAACTTGCTTATTTGTATGAATTGTTTCTAGTATAAATTAATACTCTTCTTGAATACTCCTGGAAAATCATGAATAATTCACTCTTATATATTAAATTTGTGTCTCATTGTCCAAATCCAAATGGAAAATCATGAATAATTCACTCTTATATATTGAATTTGTGTCTCATTGTCCAAATCCAAATAGGTCTGACTTTTTTTTAATGATCAAGACCACCTAAGTAATGCATGTCAAGATTCAAATCCTTTAGTGTTGTGAAGTAACACGATACGATCATTTTTAAAAGAGACAAAACAATTTGGTTTATCAAATTTAGTTGGCAAGCTCTACAACCAATCACGTTTTAAAAATGATATCTTAGCCACATGATGATGTCACATTGCTAAAATTAGAAGGTCCAAAATCAATATGATATTTAGTGACTTTAAATTAAGAAAAAAAAATCATTTTAAAGGATAAACCATCGAATATATATATATATAT
>Ga0123340_1006114_pt1 | contig 11487 bp, 8 predicted proteins | sample SirMexnodulemix_FD_89961 | JGI IMG/M metagenome (GOLD analysis project Ga0123340, IMG submission 89961) | Root nodule microbial communities of legume samples collected from Mexico - Siratro Mexico nodule mix | ecosystem: Host-associated > Plants > Roots > Nodule | place: Mexico: Nepantla... | reverse complement strand
TATATATATATATATATATATATCAACTTGCACTGAAAACAAGGAAGATAAGGAAGTGATTTCAAAAACATGGATAAGTGCATCAAAATATGATTCACTTATCTTATGACTTTTTCCTTTCTGCTTAAACATGCAGTTATAAAAATGAGTTTTGAAGGGCCTCATGAATATTAAAATGACTAGTTTAATACAGAACAAGAAGGAATCAAATCGTCTTCTTTTATTTCATTCTTTGGTTATTAGTGTATGAATTAAAGAGTAATAATAAAAAGATTAACAAATTTATTAAATCTTATTTAGGAGAATTGAGTTAATATAGTTTATCCTCTAAATTGATTATATAAATGTTTTATTAAATATTATAAATAAAAAATATTATTGTTGTGACAGGACATTCCTGAATCCTTAACTGCGAGACTGCTAAACATGGAGGTGTTGGATGTTCGCTCCAACCAGCTGAAGTCTCTTCCTAATTCCATTGGTTGTCTTTCTAAGCTTAAGGTTTTAAATGTCTCGGGCAATTTCATAGAATTCCTCCCCAAAACCATTGAGAATTGCAGGTTTGGTTTTTTTTCACCACTTTTCTTTCCATTGCTATATTTTTATGCAGTAATTATATCGTCAAGTTTTGGGAATCTGCATATATAGATAAAGTTTTCTATTTAGCTAAAACTAATCCTGTTAAAATCCCTTCATTAATTAATTGTATCTACTCCATTTAAATCAGTTGTCATATACTGAATAAAGGAAGTTTGGCATTGAACAAAGTAAATTAATTCATGGTTTAAATGGTAGATTACACTTTTATTTGTCAACCTTATATGTAGAAGAGAAATTCTAGTTTCACACTCCTACCTAATTTTTTAGGAGAGATATATAAGAAAAGGGAAGAGTCAGGATAGAAAGTTATAAAATTGACATAAATAAATAAGAAAACATCACCATAAAAAATTACTTTTTTTAGGAAAATCAAACACTGAGAATTTATCTTAAAATCTTTAATAGAACGACATTTTTTACCTGAATTATAAATATATGAAAGGTTCTTCCTCTGGTCTACGTTATCATGATAAAAAATAATTTGTGGACAAAACGTTTCTGTTCTTTTTTTTTCTTTTGCGGTAAACGGCCCTAAATCCTGTGTACGAAAGTCAGCAAAAACCTTCACCATATTCATATTCGAAAGCTTACTAAATAATAGTCTAAAAGATTTTTAAACCTATTTAATTTATTGTACGAAAGTGAATTATGCAATTGATGATAGCAACCTATATACTTTTCTTCTGAAGAAAAATGAGTTAAATAATTTGGAAAACTAAGCACAGTGTGGGTTGCCAGTCACAGATTAAGGGTTACAGTTTGAAAAAACAAACACTTCATTTTTTTTATATATTATTTTCCGTGATTGTAGTTATATTTTGGATTGCACATCAAAATCAAAGGTAGGTGCACTTGACTAATTAATACAAATTTGAAATATGGCTCTTCTACGTTAATTTGATTGAAATTAATTGTGGCAATTAAACATTGAAAGGAATAGTCTGAACGTGTGACTGAAGGAGGTGGCTAGCAACACTCTTGGCCAATTATAATTGATGATGAACCTCAACCTTTTGCATTGTCAAAAGCCACACCAATAATTAATCCGTAATATTACAAGTCAAATGACGTGGAATATGTGTAACCACATGAACAATCTCCATTTAATTATTCTAATTCTTCAATCATTTTCCCTCCTAATTCAACATGCCATGCATTAAGATTTTCTAGTCTACATCACAAAATAACATTAATTATTTGAGAATAGAAAGTGAGGGAAATTCTGCATTATTCTGCATGATCTTTCATTACTAATCTTCACATTTTTATACTATAGTTCATATATATTGCAACTGTGTTTATCATTATTCATGCTGGTTCATTCATTTGACATGCATGCTTGCTATGATGATCATGATCAGAGCATTAGAAGAACTGAATGCCAACTTCAACAAGTTGACCAAGTTACCAGACACAATAGGGTTTGAACTGATAAACCTAAAGAAGCTCTCAGTGAACTCCAACAAGCTGGTTTCTCTTCCTAGCTCCACCTCATACCTAACATCTTTGAAGGTTCTTGATGCACGCTTGAATTGCCTAAGGGCACTTCCAGAGGACCTTGAGAACCTTGTCAACCTTGAGACACTGAATGTGAGTCAGAACTTCCAGTACTTGGAAACCCTCCCTTATTCCATAGGGCTCCTCTTGTCCCTGGTTGAACTTGACGTTAGCTACAACAGCATCAAGACCTTGCCTGAATCCATTGGGTGCCTCAAGAGCCTCAAGAAGCTAAGTGTTGAAGGGAACCCTCTGGTTTGTCCCTCCATGGAGGTGGTGGAGCAGGGACTGCACGTGGTGATGGAGTACATGCAGCATAAGATGAACTCAAGTGATCAACAACCAGCGAAGAAAAAGTGGTGGATGATGAAGATGGTGAAGTGTGGAACCTTCAACAAACAAGGTAGAGGTGGGAAACGACCACAACATGAGGGTTACAACATGCTCAAGCACCAGAAGATCAATGGTCTTGCTTCGCCAGGCTTCATGGGGATGCTTTCACCTCTTCGCTTCTTCTCATCACCCCGCCATTCCTTCAGCTGAAAATGCTTTTGTAAATCACCGTCGTTTGGAGAGAAATTATTACGTAAACTAAGATCGCTTGTGTTCATAGTCTTACTATTAGTTTTCATGTGGTACGTAATTGAGTTTTTCTATGTTGCATGGAGTTGAAAAAGCTCAATTATATGTTGCATGAAGATGTTAAAGATTATGATGGACGCGAACTATGTTAGGGTTTCTCTTTTGTTGAATGGTTTTGTTCTGTGTGCTGAATTCCAACGATCAAAGGTGTGATAATTATGAACAGAAGAAATTGTGAGTTAGGTTGTATCTATATATGTGTACAAAAATAATATCCAATGTATCATTGAGTAGAAAATGATGGAGGGTTTATCCGTATGTGAAACTTTGAAAATCTAAGTTTGGTCTGAAGAATATACGATCTCTTTTCACACAACGGTAATGCTATATTATATAATCTTTAGAGAGAAAAGGTTCAAAGGTAGATGACAAAATGGTATATCTTGAAATTAATAAACAAATTTGTTTTTTTTAAATATTGATAAATTGTATATAAGTCATCAAACTAAATTAATTAAAGTTAATTAAATAATTAATGTTTTTATTATTAATAAATAAATTTATTTGGCCATTTTGTACTCATTATTTACTTTTTTTTTTTCAAATTTGAATTTGCGACTTTTTCTTGTCATCTTCATAATGATATTTTTAAAATTTAACTTAAATTGAATTATTTCAGTACTGAAAGGATAATTGCTAATAAATGCAAAAAAATAAATAAATACATATTTCCAATGTTAACTTAATTTAAATTTTCAATTTTATTATCAAATAATTTTCTTACCATCAAACAACTTAATTTGTTATTAATTTTTAATCAGAAAATCTCATTACACAAAAAATAATAATTTTCAACAACATTATAGCACTTAAAGAATAAATAATTGTAACATGTTATTTTATTAACAATCGCCTCACAGCTTAATTTAATATATTTTTTCATATATTACATAATTAACTTAATCATTAATTTAAATTAATATTTCTTTTTTAATTTGTATTATCAAATAACTTGATATTTTGTAACAAAATCTCAACAATAATTATATTTAATAATTTATTTAAATTATTTAAAAATAATTTTAAATGTTATCATGTTGTAAAATAGTAACTATTTTAATCATTATACTAAAGTTTTTCATAATTTTAATTTTTTTTTAAATTGAAAAACTAGATTAGAGCTCAGTTATTAAATAACAAAATTCTAATGATGAATCAAAAAGGAAACTTAATTTTAGCAATAGAAAACATGCTATTTCAGTAAATAATGTAAATAATTTATTATATGGATAATTTATTTTTTGAACATGCTATTTTAGAAAAATATTTCATACATAATAATGAAGATGAAGTTACTTGTGGAGAATTGCTAAAGCAAATACTTCGTCCTTTTCCAACTTTTCATAGGCCTAATTTTCATCTTGCATATTGGGTATTTCTTTCTGCACCTCCATTGAAGTGTGTAAAAGACAAAAATGTCTTTAGTCTCTGTCATCTTCAGCTGCTGGTCCTTTCCCGTCTTCTTCCGTCATTGCCTCGTCGGTTCTATCTTCTTCTGTTCCTACATTTTCTACCTCTCTCTTCATTTACAATTTCATAAAAAAAAAAATGGGGATCAATCAACAAATACTTTGTCATTTTGACTTTAGTTAATATTGAGGCCCAATTGTAACAAAAAATAATTGGAAATTAATCAGCAAATACCTTCTTATTTTTAGAGGCTCAAAAGGTATTTCACTCTTTATTTATGTCATACATGCTTAAAATGTTTTATGATTTTATTGATGAAATAAGTAAAGAAAACCACAATCATGTTTGATGAATAAAAAATTTGTGTAGCTTCTTTGAATAGAAACAATAATATTCAATTAGAAAAAGGTGGACTGCCTATCTTATAGCATATCAACCAAGAGAAAATTTTCAACAAAAATATGAAAGAAATTTGAGAGTCATATCCTGTGCAATAACCGTCAGTAGTACAAGTGAGATTAATTTCTAACCGATAGAACAAATATTATTTAGTAGTTGTATTTTACAATTATCTATAAATAAGGCCTGATTTATTTTTCATTCATTAACTTCTATAGTCTTAAAAAAAAATTGTAAACCAGCACACGACATAATTAGGGAACAATATAAATGTATAAATGCATATTCTTAATTATTTTACTTCTTTTTTCATAAATATAAATTTTTACATTTATCTCTTTCAATAACAATTTTCTTTATTTATAACCGCAGGAACTAAATTCTGAGCTTAAAAAGTAAATCATATTATCTAAATAAATATTATGAATAGTATACTATATCATAATTTGATTTTTAAATAACGCTACTTGAAATGATATGGAAAGGTAAGAGTGGAGGCTCCCCAAAACAAGATAAACCTTCTGCTCCAATTTGCAATTATGATACTCCAAAATATGCCTGCTCAACCCAAATTCCCTTTTCACCCCTTCTACTTTTTACCAAAGAAAAACACAAATTATTAATTGATTAGGGCTTGGACCTTCGCTGATAAGTCTGAAATGACTCATCCCATTTTGAGGTACGGTTCCTATCATATGCACACCAGTAGAACAATAAACCAAATCACCATTTCAGACATCCACAAATCAGCTATGACTAAGTTCAAGGTTGAACCACTTCAAGGAATGCTATCAATGAAGCACAAACTCCAACACAGACATAATACTTACAAGGACATTGTTAATGTCCAAAATATAGGACAACATATGGACACAATTGCTTATATAATTCACACCAAAAATAAAAAACAAATTTGTTAAGTTCTACAACTTTCTATAATTCTCAACAGAATTTTTAAAAACATATTTTGAAAGTTAAAATAACTAGTAAGTCTCACTAAAACAAGCCTCAGAAAATGTCAAGAGTGTTACATTATTTATAATATATGTTGTTTTTAAATTTCTTTTTTATTCTTTTATGATAACAATGTCTAAGAAGTATTTTGTCAAGAATAGGTATTAACTCACTTTTTTAAGTAGTGTTCGGGAATATTAAAGATGTCTATAAGATGTTGTCAGGACTGAAGGATTTTTTACTTAGCACTGAGAACATAATGAAACCAAGATCCCTTAATTATGATCCTTGAGTACCATATATCAAGCATTAAGAAGCAAGAGTATACAACTGTTGACACAGTCACTTGGTATAGAAATATATGAAAAAAAAGAAAGTAAATCAGTATCTATAAAAAATTACAAAAGTGCAAGCAAGCCAAACTTAGGAATAGTTGAACATAATGCACTCGCACAAAAAACAGATATATATCTCCGGGTGAAAAACAGTTGAATTACTGACTGCAAGAGAAACCTCAAATTGATAATCTTCACAGGTCATAATTAATTTTTAACCTAAATCTTCCTCCAAAGGCTTGAAAAACTGTATATACACGAATTTAAAGATTTGTTTCAATCATAACTTCTATAACAATAATCATTTTTTATATTTTGAGAAGACATAACCCAGAAGACTCACTAGTAGTACCCGGTTTGCCACTCCCTATGCTGGACCATGCGGGGATGCAAGGTGGAAGAAAGTAAGTTAGAGGAAATTGAGTTCCATAGCCAAGGGGAATCTGTCATGTAAGAAAGTGCCACGTAGGCTGGAGAAAGACAATGAGGGAAGAAAAGAGCAAAGCTAATCAAGACCAAATATGTTTGTGTGGACAATTTTAAACTTGTGGTTTCAGGGTTACTAATGCCATCTAAGGTTTGGTATGGGAAGTAGAATTGAAGACTAAAGTGGAGGCAAATCAGCCTTAGTGAGAAAGAACTTGGTGCCACTTGAGTTAAGGCTTTTGGTAATGAGGAAAAAACTGCAATAACTGATTTGCCTGTATCATTTGAAAGTGAAACTAAAAACGAAAGTAATCTTCTACTCAGATAATTCTATTGCATGTTCTTTGGAATATCAACTGGGTATTAAAGAGGAGACTTTCACCTTCAATTAGCCTGGTGATAATTATCAACAGCAGGGTGAGCAATAATCACATAAATTTTCTGTTTCTGCAGACATCCCTAGGACATATATAAGGAAAGAAAGATTATTATAAACAGCAAGGTCGAATAAACTTCTATATAAGTATTCCAGATGAAGAAAAGAACAAAATAAAAATAAGTTTTTTCTTAAGTTAAATCATCTTATGCATAAATTAATATGTAAAAGTTTTTTCATATTAGATTCACTTAATGATGATTTCTAACTTACGATAAACTAGTTTTAGTTTGTAGAAAAACTTATTTCATTTTTTCTTCTAATTTTCTTTTTCTAAAAGTTTCTATAGCAAAGTTCACAAACAACAGACATAAATTGCTGTCTAAAGTACCTAGATTCTAGCATTGTGTTAGAGAGAAAGGAGTGAAGGGAAAAATTTACTTGGTACAAGAGAGGCCTATGTGGGTTTGTAGCGGTCAACAACACAAGCCAAGCCACTATTGTTCTAAGTAATTGAAGCTAGAAGAATGCAGGACATTCAATCACAAAACAGATGAAACAAACACAAAACAGAGGGATACACTACAGACATCATATCAACAAAAGGGAGAGTAAGATCATCCCACAACCACAACCAAACTAGAAAATAATATAGATAATGCTCAAACACATACACACAACAGAATCAGCCAATCCATAATCGAATCGCCACTCCCATTTTCAATGTGTAGGGTTTTTTTCGCTCCTAGAATTATCCCTAATCTAAGAGTCTCTCATAATAATAATAATGAAGAAAACATCCAAACACTGTGTAGGGTGTGAAAGTGTATAAGAACGAGGCAATTGACCAAACAGGATTGCCCCTTAACAAACATGCTGCAATCCACAATTAACACTAACCACGATCCAAACAACACGCACGAATCACATTCAGAGAGCACATCAAACAAACAAGAAAACTCAGCTGTGACATGATAATTTTACTCCAAAAAGTACATCCATATAAATAACACCAAATCAGATTCAATTACTATATCCATGTAATCTCATCAACCCTAGAAACCGCGAAAACGAAACCTCATCAAAAGTGAAACTACAAATTACTTAAAGCGCACGAGTTCATCTGAGATAGGCGGGGATCTTGATGCGGATGAAGAGCATGCTCATAACGTAGGCGAAGACGATGGAGGAGACGCCGGCGGAGGTGTAGGAGACCTTGACGGACTTCGAGCGGTTGCGATCGAGCGCGAGATCAAGGAGAATGATGCCGATTCCGCCTAGCACGAACATAAAGCCGGAGGAGAGGCCTTCGATGATGTACTGGCCGTTGACGCGGCCGGACATGAAGACGACGGGGCGCACAGAGCCGGTGTAGGGGTCCTGCGTGGAGCCGATGCCGGGAGGTTCCACGATGATGTCGTACACGATGCCGGAGATGACCATGAAGTAGGTGAGGAGGAGGAGGGCGAAGACGACGTTGGGGGAGGGGAGGGTCATGGAGGGGAGTTTCAGGCGGAGCCGCGGGGGGCGGAGGAAGCTGAAGGGGAGCACGCGGAGGAGGTGGAAGATCGGATCCAGCGACGCGCCGGAGGACGCGCCGCCGGAGGAAGGGGAGGGAGGCTGGGCTGCGGGCTCCGATTTGGCTCGCATTTTGCGGGTCGGGTTTTCTACGGGAAGAGCAGTGAGTTGGTTGAGTTATGTGTGAAAGTGTGAATGAGAGTGAAAAAAAGGAAAACGAGAATTGAGAGGCTTACGTGGATTTTCCTTTTCATTTATTTTCTTTATTTTAAATTATTTATTAAATATTCAAATAAATCTCCAATTTAGTTTTCTCAAAACTAAGAAATCTCTAACTAGAGATGCAACGCGGGTTAGCACGCTTAGTCAGAAAAAAAGTCGGTTCGGCTATTTCATCATGAATAAGAATTATAGACTAGTTTCATTGATTCATATAAACAAAATCATTAAAAAAATTAATAATAATTTGTTTTAATGTTTCATATTTACGTACATTTTACAAGTAAAATTTAAATTAGTTAATACATATAATATTAACTTCTATACTAAATAAATGGCGACATCAAATATTTTATGAAAAAAATTATTATCTAAGCTACTAAAAACTATAGTTATTAATTATTATTCTATCTTCATTTCAAAAATATTATTGATGTTGTTGTATTTTAATAATGCTGATTCATTGATTGTATGTTATATTTTGGCTAATTCACCTCCTTGTTGGCTTGTGGGAGTAATAAATTATATCAGGCTTCTCAAGTAAATAAGTAAGTTATTTATTTAATTAGACAAATTATTATTATAAAATGTCACTGATTGTTATTTGATCAAGTCAATTAATTTTTATTAACTCTGACTATTTTATGAACTTATAATTACTTCTGACTAACTTCAATAATAAGAATAGTATTTTTCAATGTGTACAAGATTAAGCTTTCTCTCCTAATTTGCTATTTGGATACAACAATGTCCTTCTAGTTATACAAGCTTCAGAGAAAATTTGACAGATTTTTGACACTTAAAAAATAGTGACACTTCTTATTGTTCTTCTTTTCTAAATTGTCTTTAAATATATTATAAAAAAATAGTTGTTGCATTCATCTTTATGTGATTGTTGAAAACCTTTGTATGTCTTATTTTTCTTCATTATATTGTCTTGATGAGTTTTTATGTTCAACAACATTAAATACATAACATACAACATTAATTTCTCTTCTCAAATTCTTCATTTTTTTCTTTCTACAAATAATAATTTGCTCCATTAAAAAAAACAATTTTTGTATGTGTCTCTGTCTCTTAGATCAGAGAACTGATGTGGTATGATAATAAAGGGCAATAAATGATGCATAATTCATACTCCATATTTATAGTTTCATACAAAATATAGATGAAAACAACAACCAACAAGGAAAAAACAAAAGAAATGAAAAAAATAAACAATATAAAAGTTTTATTAACAAAAACTCGGTAAGGTTAATAATATACAAAAGAATAATTGAGTTTTCTACTAATGAAATAATCTGTCATAACTGACAATAACAAAACTCTAGAAAATTCTAAAAAATAAAAAATAAAAAAAAGAATTAAAGTTAATAGTCTCTTCAAGTTGAGCAACATTCACATTTGAAACTTAATTGGAGATAAGAATTTGTAAGATTATCAACAAGTTGGAAATAAGTATTAGAAAACCATTATTAACACCTTCTCTCTCACAATATGACATCCTATCTAAATGTTAATATGATAATGTTAATATGATATTCTATCTAAATGTTAATATATTTTGTTATTTCATACATGATGATAAATTATTTGAATTACATGTTATCACAATAGAACAAAATAAGATTTTTATGAGTCACACCAATATCACTAATAATGTATTTTAACCATTTTATTTTATAAATTGTAATAGTCAAAATTCTATATCTAATCTTAGAAGAACTCCTAAATAAAATAAATTGTTGATATCAAATAATTATACCAAATGACATATGATAATAAAGGACAATATAAAATACACAAGCCGCATTCTATGCTTATAATTTCACGAAGAATAACAATGAACAAAGAAATAAAAACATAGATGAAGCCACGTTCTGTGCTTTTAATTTCATGAAGAATAACAATGAACAAAGAAATAAAAACATAGATGAAGGAAGAAATAATAATAAAAATTTATTAATGAAAATACATGAATCAATATACTTTGCTTATAAAAAAAGTTGTCATAAGGGACAACAAAACTCTAGTAAACTTTAAAAAATAAAAATAAAAAAATAACTACAAGTTAAGATTTCAAGAAAAAAAAAATGTCATTTAACAAAACAGTTTTGACGACACTTTGACAGGAGAATATCAGAAAATAACAATTTAATAATAAAACAATAAGTAGTGAATAAAGTTGTTTTTAACATGCATACAGAACACCAACAAAATAGAAAAAAAAAATAGAACAAATATATATTCAACATTATAAACCCTTTAACATAATGACAAAAGCCACAAGTCGCTCAGAAAATAGAATCACTGTGATGAATAACTCTAAAACAGAATCACTACGGTGAAGTAACTTTATTTTTCTCCATAATTCTAATTGACTGTCTAATCATTGAAAACGAAGAAAGAACTCTTCCATATTTACTTTACAAAAATCAGTCTAATTTGACGAATTCTAAGTTAAAATTCAAAAATATTTTACAATATAATGGATGTACCAAAAATCATGGTAATTTGTCTTTCTTCTCTCCTTGTGTGGTAGGTATCTTCACTAGTGAGTCTCTCTCACGGAATCCTAATGTAACTCACTTAATAAAATTTTCACATTTTAACCTATTTTCCACGTAAGAACGAAGCAACACAAGCAATATAATTGGGTTACACTGTTTTATATTTTATTATTCAAGTTTATTTTAGATATGAGATAGTTTCTTTTACTGTATAAACACTCCTTTTATTTTTTTATTTCGTAAAAAATATTTTAGCTAAAACTATAGATGGTTTGTTTATATTCAGAATGGGGGAACTTCGCTTTCTGCCGACACTGAAAATTTTGGTCCATCACTGAAAAAGGAGCAACAACTTTGTATAGAGCCAATAAATGTGGTCCAATAAATCCAATAAATCATACATTATTATCCGTTCCTATTAATATTAGAAATAGTAAATAGTTAAATAACTTCTAAACATTTCATTTTATTTTATGTAAGGAAAAATAATCATCTTATCTTCCCTGTTTTTATTTTTTATTTTTAAATTATTAATCTTCTCATAAGTTAACTGTTTTAAGTTTAGAAAGTATAGTTTTGAAACATATTAACAATAATATAT
>Ga0123340_1006113_pt1 | contig 11488 bp, 7 predicted proteins | sample SirMexnodulemix_FD_89961 | JGI IMG/M metagenome (GOLD analysis project Ga0123340, IMG submission 89961) | Root nodule microbial communities of legume samples collected from Mexico - Siratro Mexico nodule mix | ecosystem: Host-associated > Plants > Roots > Nodule | place: Mexico: Nepantla... | reverse complement strand
TATATATATATTCCATTTTAGAAAACAAATGAATATACTTATATTCCTAGATCTGAATGTTCATATAAGACCTCTTTAATGTCTTGTGTGGTTACGAAGGTAGAAAACAAATAATTCTTACCTACATATGACTCGTCAAAAAGAAGTGAAGCTACTTATGTATGATTCATGTAACAAACTCTTTTAACTAGTATCTTCTTTAAAGAATTTGCAAATGTATAGTGAATGTGAATTTTTATTAATTTAAACTAAAAACTTAAAATATTGTTCATATAAATATAAATGGTTGTGATAATTTTTAATTTTAAAACATTGGAAGTTACCAATTTAAACTTAAATTATTAATTAGTATAAAGATTCATCTGAGATTGAATTTCATGAACTCAATTCAATGCAGTTATTCTTACTAATATTTCTAATATAATTTGGACATTCACATCATATATTCACTAATCTCTTAAAGACAAGTTTTAAATCTTAATATGAAAATATTAATCCCTTAGTTTTTTCAAGATTTGCATGAAGGATAGTGTTTTAGAATGACCTGAGAAATAAAACTATGTCTAGAATTACATCTCCTAGTTATTCAATCTTAAAACCAAGTTCTAAAAGCATTTTCCAATGTTTTGATACAACAAAAGAGGCATGTGTGATCAACCATGCAACATGAAGCACCAAGAAAGAACATAAAGTCATTTATAGATTTTCATTGCAAAGAAATATTGCATAAAGAGAGATTCATTACATCCAAACCTAATGAAAGGAGGGTTATGGTTAAGAGAATGACAAGATTGAAGTGAAAGTCTTCCTAGAGCTTCTCCTTCCCATAACAACTTTCCCCAGTCTTCCTTTCTCTCTTTTGCCCACAAACCAATCATCTTTTTTCTTTTGATTTCGCATTTTCAACCACTCGAGAAAGGTGCATTCTCGTTGGGCGAGAAACATTTTTTTAAACAGAGTCTAATTTTTTATTTATTCATTGGACGAATGTGCTTCTCACTGGGCAAGGATGACGCCTTTTAGCTGGGCAAGTGTTCCCTTTGTTGGGTGAACATACATATTTTCTCGCTGGACGAAAATATTATTTGTTAGGCAAGGAGATCCTGAAATGACTTTTGCATTTCATCTTCAAACTTCTATTCCCCTATAAATTTTTTACAAAAAATGTAATCACTTCCATCCTTGTAAAGAAAATGTTAAAAATTCTAAATTTAACATGAAATCAACAAGATATATGGCACAGAGATAAATTAAGAAGTTCAATTAACATGATATATAAGTTATTATCATACTTATCAGTGACTATAATGAAAGGTCCGTACACCTTTTAAATTAGTTTCAACTTAGTCGTTATATATAAAAAGAACTTGTATTAACTGGAAGAAGTAAGTGATACCAAGTGAATAACAAATTAACAAAATTAACTAATTTATCTAGCCAAGTGATCCAATGATAACAAAATTAAAAAGTAAAGACAATTGAACAATATATGAATCTTTGTCATTGTGTGGAATATGCATAACATGAATTATTTTAGTTTAAGTCATGTTTGGATGTACACTAAGTGTTTTAGCGGTAAAGGTGGTTTGAAAAGTCTTTTGTAGTAGGGAATTGATGAGTTTGTAAAACATGCTTGTCAACAAGATTGTTGTGTTAGTGATATGAAATTACATGTTTGTGTGATAAATGTGGTTGTACAAAGATATTGGAGGAAAAATTTGTAAAAGTCTTACAAAAATGACTTTGAGTCTAATTATTAGGCTTGGATTAATCATGGTGAAGATATGTTGTATTTAGATTTACTTGTTCACAATGAAAGTGATTCAAGGAATGATGCAGATAATGATATTTTTGTCAATATTAGAAATGGTGTGTGGTACTCTCAGAAAGCAAATTCAAATAATATGAAAGAGAGTCTCCTAATGAATAAACTATAAAATTTTATAATTTGTTGGTAAATGCTAGCAAGTTTGTTGATGAAGGAACCTTCAACTCAAAATTGTCCATTTGTGTGATACTTTTAACTTGGGAAGTCTAATTGAAATGTTATGAACACATATCTAAGATTCATTTAAAAAATAACATTGGACCTCATGCCCATTAAAAAGCAAGTGCTAAAAAAACTTATGACCCATTGATATATTTTTAAAACTAGGATTGGAGGATAAGAAGAATGATTGTTGTGTGGATGACTCTATGCTTTATTATGGCAATGAATATTTATCAAAAGGATAGAGGGTTCCATGAATGAATTTTTTGTTCACAAGTCAACATATTGTGACCCTAACAACAATATAATAAATGAGAAAAAACTATTTCTAATTAAGGCAATGTTCTATTTTTTGATAATTCTAAAAGTGATGTGTGCATCCACTAATATTGTAGGACAAATGATGTGATATTATGAAAATAAAAGAGGTTGAGATATGTTAATCTATTTAATAAAGAAGCTTGAAAACACTTTGATAAGATGTATCCAAATTTATCCTTTGAACAAAACAATATACTACTTGATTTATGTTTTGATGGATTTCACCTATACATTCAATCATCAAATATGTTTTATTCTCATGGGCTAATTATTGTTACCCCATACAATCTTTTTTCAAAAAAGTGTATAACTAAACCTTTTATATTTTTGAGTTGTGTCATGCTAGGCCTATCAAATCCAAATGATGGTATTGATATTTTTTTTACAACCTTTAATTAATGATTTGAAAAAGTTGGAAAAATAATATTTTGACATATGATCTTTCTAAGAAGTAAATTTCAGAATGAGGAAATCTTTGATGATGTATGAGGTTTCATTGTGTTGGTAGCCTAAAGTCTCCGATAGACCTTACTAAAAGAAAAAAGTTTATAATTATTGGTGAAAAGAAAAAAAAAAAGATGTTTGGTGTTGATGATCTTGCTGGTGGTTATGCTAAATAACAATATCGTAAAACATTCATAAATATTTTGTAATTAGTCTCATTATACAGATTGTCAGACTAAGAGATTGACATTTTATAGCAAGATATTTATTAATCTATAACAATCCAAATTTGAGATATTTATTAATTCTTCTATATTTTCTTTAATAAATAGTAAAAACAATTGATAATAATATGTGAAACAATAATAAATGAATGAACATGACCACCAGTAAATATAGGATTAGGATGAACAATAAAATGATTGAGCTAAATTTAGTATTAGATACATTTATTTCTTTAAAGGATTCAAATCAATTTTTCATTTAACATTACATTATTTGACTCTTATAATTGAACTTTTGAGTAGTGTTAAAAAGGTTTAAACGTAATTTATGTGATTTTTAGTATTTAGAAGGTTTAATTATTTAAATTATTGTAAAATAAAAAAATTGTTCACTAGATTTTATTATTTAAATTATACCGGAACCAATTTAATTTTACAACTTTCCATAAATTTTTCGATGAAAATTTTCATGGGAAATTATGCAGCATATATGTGAGAAAAATTTTAAGTGTAATCCATGAATTTTGTATATGAGAAATATCAATTTTGTGTAAAGAACTTTTTAGATAAAGTAGATTGATTCAGTTAATTCAATATAAATAATATTTTATTAGTATAATCATTTTGTAAATTATTATTATTTATTATTGATAATAAAGAGTCAAGTTTATAAATATATTAAAAACAAAATTGTCTAATTTTAGAAAAGTTATTGTAAAACAAGAAACAAATTATCATCATGAATGACATATTAGACTTTAAAAATAGGTTTATACAATGTAAACAACTATGTAATATTGACTATAAAATCGAGTCTATCTATTTTAATCTCTATTTCATGCTTTGAATGATCCTATAATTTTAGTTTTTGTAGTTTATAGTTTGTTTTATGTAGAGTTTTTTCTCACTTTAGTTTCTTAGCTTACTGAATTAGACATGTATAAAGATCTTATACATGGTCAATCTATAGCTGGAAGTGAAAGTCACTTGCCATAAACAAATATATTATGAATCACATGAAGGGATGCCATAATTATAAAGTGTACTCATTCATATCTAATTTTTGATTCGTTTATTAGATTAACTTATAAATTGATTAAAAAAAGACAAGCTACTTGTTCTTATAGACGTTGGCTAGCTATGATCTTCACCATCATTACCTTATTAAAGGAAAGGATCCCTATTATATATATCATTTAAATGTTATACCTAAAAAGATTGCGTGTGTGAAATTATTATGGGGAGTAGTTGGTACTTCAATATCTATAATAATTGGTCGTATAGACTTATAAAAGATAACAAAAATGTTCACTGTATATGCTACTTTTTGGCACCATTTCTGTAATAAGTTTTCCCAAGAAAAAGAAATATAAGTATTAAAATGAGTACATTACATATAACGTACTAAAACGAGACAATGAGATTTAACTATTTTTATATATATTGAAATAAAAGGTGTTCGAGTATTAAAACTTTTTAATTGTCTCTTTAAGTAACGGAATGAATTTTAAAAAATAAACGTGTATTTATAATAGTTTGTTAGTAAGTTACTAATTCAAAAGCATAATAAAATAAAGTATATTTAATAAGATCTATAAAATGATTATAATCACAATTATTATTATTTTTTTAATTTATGGCCATTTACATTTTTTTTAAGTGATTTCTCATCATAAGAACAATATTCTATAAATTTAACATTTTACTTTTATTAAAAACACCTATGTGTTAAATTCATGAAAGAAACGATAAGATTTAATAGTTTTAGTTAAATTATTGTTCAACAATCTTTTTCATTATGAGAAATATTAACAAGTATTAATCGACTTCCACTTATCAGATAAGAATACACAAATATAAAGTTGTTTATACCTTTTTTTCTTTTATTTCGCGAACCTTTTTCTTGATATATGTAAAGGAATACGAATTTCAATTATAACTTTATTACAAATTTATTTTTAATATTTTGACAACCCTTATTTCGTTATGCATAAGCGGTTTTTATAAAAAAAAATAGTATTTACTTATTGTTTCCACTAGATAGGAAAATGGACATATTTATTTATCAAATAAATACAATTCTTGATACATGTCTTGTGAAGACAATATTAAACTGAGTTTTCGAAAACTTTGTAATTTAAAAGAACAAACAGTTCCATGATGATAAAATAAGTAGTTAATCTTTTTTAAAAGAAGACCTTTAACAGCTCCATACTTGTGTTATTATTAATTTGTACCATAATAATCAAGGAATTAAGCTTGAGAGAAAAAAAATGTATAACGGTATTATACATGAAAAGCTATAGTAATAAATAATTTATTGTAGATGCAATGTAAGCTCTTTTAAGAATTAGAAACTGAAAATAAAGGTGTGATTTTGTGACAATATAGAGTTATGTCAAGATTAGTATTTAAAAGTGTTTAAAAAGTTGATAACTATCGAAAATTCATTTTACTATCAATCTTTCCAACACCATACCCCATTCTCCACGAGTATATGTTCACAACCTCATTATCATTGCGTTTTTTTCCCTTTGTATTCTTTCTTAATTTATCTTTTGTGTGTCCTTTCGGAAAAGACAACAAAAAGAAAAGGAAAATTGATTCGTTTTTGTTTTGGTCAAAAAGGAAAAAAATTGTTTAGCTACAAGAGAAAAAAGATGATCATGTACACACACGTACGCCCCTCTTAGGAGACCAAATTTGTCCTCATCAAAAGGGTTCAAAGACCATGGAATGCATGCTCACTATAAAGGGGTCAATGTTTAAAAGGGGGTCATTATTTATTTAATAACTCATTATTTTTTAAACTAAAAATAATATAATCAAAATAGATTGATTTGACCTATTTATTTATAATAGTACAATAACAAATTTTAATCTATTTTATTAACATTAAGCATATATAGTAAGTTATATTTTAAAAAATTATAACTTTTTCAATTCAACTCAACTTGAACTCTTGACGAATTAAATTTACTCACGAATCTGAACTTATGTCAATACTCTTATATCTAGATATAAATCTTTGATCAAGGAAGGATTTAGCTAACACAAGCAATAATCAAATTATAAGATCAGCAAAATTTCAAAAAAATAGACATAAATTTAATAGTAAAGTTTTGAGATATGTAATATTTATATCAGCTATTCCAAGGATTCAAGATATGTTTGTGTAGTGTCACAGCTATCTCTAACCACGACCCCTAATTATTGTCTGTGTCCTTACTCTCGAGTCATTCTCTCAAATTACTGTCATAACCAATATATAAAATGTTTAGGCTTGTATTTAAAATTACATGAATTATTCTATATTAAATATTTGACACCCACCCTCACGAACAAGGATTATTGAACTCTAGAATACTAGGCCAAGGATTATATCATGTCACTCATATCAATATATAAATAATTTTAAATTAGGTCTCTATCAAATAAATAACTCATATAGCTTCAATAAATCAAAGCTCTTCTGCATATATAATTGCCCTACAAAATTGTAGCATTCAAAGTGTTTATCTGTAAAATAGAATAAATCCTCGCATTATTGAGATAAAAAGTATTGAACACTTTATTTTTTTTAACCATAAACAGTCTTGTTAAAAAAAATAAAGGGTGTAACATTTTGTAAGTTAGATGCTAAACAAGAATTTTATGAAGTCCTGGAGAAAAATGAATAATTTTAACAATTTGAGGAATTAATTAAAATAAGAGGTTTTTAACCAATCACTTGAATCGAGATAGGTTCCTTCTGCTTACAATATTAAGAAATAATATAATTTATTATAACATTCTCTTTATTATTAGCCATATAAATGTAAAAAAAATGTACAACCTAACTTTTTCTTAGAAAAAAAATGAAAGCCTGATCTAAATAGAAAGTTTATTTCATACTTAAATTGTATTGAGGTTTTTTAAAAATAAGATTTAGTTTAAATTGATGCAAGTTTTAATATAATAATGAATATATTGTGTATAAAATTAACATGTGCTAAGCTTTTTATAATTATTTTAGTTGTATAAATATAATAAAACTGTAATTATGTATAAATAATAAATAAGTAAGCTAATAAAGGCTGAATAAAATTTATTTTAATCGTTTATTAAAAAAATATATCAATTGGGTACTTGGTTAAACAACCATTTCTACAAATTCAAGCCTAACTAATTATTTGTTAAATAGGTTAGGCCAGGGGTCTTTTAATGATTCATCTCACTTAATTTCATCCTTGCATATATATGGTTTGTTCACACCTCCTTGGCTCTTTGTCAGCCACAAAGTTTTTCTCTCATCTCAAGTAATTCTTTTCAAGACTCCACTTCATGTCAGAATGTAATGAATTTATCATGGATCATTAAAAAATCTGAGTTATTCATTTATAAAATAATATTACGAATGAATTAGGTCCCTGTTGTTGAATACAATTCCATTTACATGAAGGGTTCTAAGCCATGACTATGATCAATTTAGACAAATTCTACCTTTATGAAGCTTCATCCCAAAAAGAAGAAAAAACGAAGGAAATTTCTATTTCACAATACTGAGCAGCTTTGTTTTACTTTGACCTCTAAAGATATAGTTAGGCAAGCGTAAAAATCATTTTGTGGTCTATAGTTTCTTGTTTTCCCCTTTTTAAGAGGAAGCAAAGCCAATAATTTTCATTATTCAGAAAGCCAATATATTTTTGGTTTGATTACTTGTCCTTTGGTTAAATAAAAAAAAAGAATTATATATTCAGTTTACCTGCCTCGGACATAATTTGAGTTCCTCTTTTTGTAGGTGAATTATATGATAATCATAAGGGTCTAGTTTGAAGATTTTGTTTTAGAGATATATTATAAAACTGCTAACAAATCTAATATAATAGATTAAATTTATGAGTTGTAGATTTATTTTAAAAAGTTAGCAATATTCTGTAACTTTTTCAGACACATATATTTCAATTAAAATTAAAAAAAAATCAGAAAATGGAGACATTAAACAAAAAAGTAAGAGAAAAACTCCAAAAAAAAAAAACTGTGATTTATAATAAATTAAACAAAAAAGTAAGAGAAAAACTCCAAAAAAAAACTGTGATTTATAATAAATTAAACAAAAAAAGTGAGAAGAAAAACTTCCTTGATTCATAATAAATTTCATCTGATAGTGTTGACATTTCTCTTAAATATCCCTCTCCACAAACAATGGAATACCTTTTCCTATATGTATTTACACCTGGTGCCTCAAGAATGCTTATGAACAAATCTTGCACAAGTTCTTGAAGGCACCACAAGGAGGAAAACAATGGAAAATGGAGAGAAACAATGTCCACCGACCCATGCATAGGAAGTAATATTTCAATCAGATCAATAACGTTACACTAGTCATTGGATATATGCGAAAATCTCAAATGAGCTGCATGCATACACATGACTAATACACATAAAAAAGATCTTGTTCCTAAGTACAAGTACTTATATGAGCCTAAACACGTACCCCAACATTTTTTCCTTCAAACAAGTTTCCACCTACCATAGCAGATCGATGTCAAGCGAACCCACTTGGAAACAAAGCATCCGAAGCAGGCTAGAGTTTGTGATGATGAGTCAGGATCACATAACTAAGCAAAACTATCTCTTCAAATTAACTGCATATACAAAGTGGACCATAAAGAAGGCCAAAAACCGATATATAGATATAGATATAGGGATCATGATCACACATATATATAGGAAGATAGAGAAAGAAAAAAAGTGAGTACGTGCATGGTTGGTTTGAATTAATTCTGGTGGTGTGTCTTGTTGTGGAAGATGGAAGGGACTATGTCTTGAAGGAGACCATATTCGGAAGGAAGATACTGGTTGTGAAGAAGAGAGTTGTTAATGTTATAGGAGGAGTAAATGGAGGGAGGAGTAGGAGCAGTTGTAACAGAAGTGGTGGTGGTGGTAACAGCGTTTGTTGATTGTGTGGAGAAGAGGGTGTTGTGAAAGTGGTGGTGAGGGTGGTGGTGATGCATGTGAAGGAAGAGATCTTGAGGGAAGTTTGACCCGGCTGCAAGTGGAGTTGGTGTGGCGAGCAAAGAAGGTGTGAACATTCCTGCGGCCGCATTCCCTCTCAGCGATGTGGGGACCGGATGGTTGTGCTGACCTTCATACGTTGTTATCACAGTGGTTGGGTCCTGAAATGACCTCTCCACGCGTTTCTTCACTGTGCACTTCTGTGTAGTGCACCTGTAGTAGCTCCTGCAATATTCGTTCACCATCATCATCCATCAAAATACCATCATTTTTCACTTTGGCCATTACTATATATAATATCGCTACTAGATAAATTGAAGCCATTGTGTGAAGTATACGGACAAATAACCAATAATGAGGTCTAGTTTCATTTTCCTTTTGTTGATTTTCGTTAGGATTCAATCGGGAGGAATAATGATATCTCTAGCTAGCTAGTAATAAGTCATAGTGGAAACAGATTAATTATTTCATCTGAAATGTAAAGATCTAAGGGATTGATGGAACTATAAAGTGGCAAAGGGAATTTGTGTGTGAATAATTTTATGTGAAAAGTTAGCCAGGCTTGATTTTGATCTTATTTGGGTGCAAGGAAAGGGAAAAACGTGTTGATACCTTGGGTAAGGGCTATTCTTGACAGCTTTCTGTCCATATTTTCTCCATCTGTATCCATCTTCAAGGTGATCAACCTCACTCTTGGTCATGAAGGCAAACCTTGGCTCCTTCTGTTTCTTCTCTCCTTTCTTCTTATCCTTGTGCCTGTTAATTCAAAAGCAACAGATTCTAAGTTGCACCATTTAAACATAAGCAAAATATAAGAACAAGGGGTTGAGCTAGATCAGGTAGAGAAAATGAGAAAAAAGTGACTCACCCTTTCTTAGAGTTTTCTCCTCCTCCTCCTTCTTCTGCTTTCACCTGCCTATCCTTTTTGCTCTTTCCCGAATCTTCTTCAGCCCCGGCCTCAGAAGACGAAGAAGAGATAGATGAGTTAAGGGTGGCAAGGGTTTCACTTCCACCACTGGCACCACCTCCATCTCCTCCTTCTGCAGGCTTGTGGTTTCCTTCAACAGATGAGAAAACCTCGGATGAGGAAGGAGAAAGGCCAAAGGAAGTGGCAAGAGAATTGTAGTCCATGCCCCCTTGCAAACACTCAGTGAAGGACATGTAGGAGGGATCAAAGGGTTGTGAATCGTATGGTGTTGAAGCCGGAGGGATTAAGGAAGAGGAAAAGTGCTTTTGGTACATGTCAGATCCTCCTCCTGCTGCTGGTGTGGCCTGGTGATTGTTGTGGTCTAGGACAAGGTCCTGGTAGTAAAGTTCTTTAGGTTGAACAGACATGAAGAAGAAAGAGAAGAGAAGAGAAGTAGCACAAGAAAAGAGTAGTACTGTGTGAGGTCGCGTATGCTTGGTGGGGACTATGTAGCTTATCTCTTCAAGTTATTAATGCTTGTATTTATAAGATTAAAAAAAAAGGTAAATAAAAAAAGTCTTTGGGTTTGAATGGGGAGCTGCTATGGTCACTTTTAAAAGGAGGTTGACAAAATACCTTCCAATCAGAAGACCAGAAAGTGCTTTCTCATATGGAAACATTTTCAGTCATGTTACTTCCATTAAGGAAACTGATCCATTTTAGTTATGGAGACAGGGTGATTCTCACTGGAGCCTGGCCTATAAATAAATCAACTATCTATTGCTGCTAACTCTACAATTATGCAACAAAAAAATCAATACCTAGTAATCCAAACACTTCCTTACAATTCATTAAATAATGCATTAAAATATAATATGAGAATTCCCTGGTCATCACAAAATGTAGAGTTTGCTGTATACTTTGAGTGAGCACACAGGTATTATATAAAATTTAATCACTCTTGTGTAATCTCAATTAATATTTGGCATAACCGAATCTTCAGCCTTTTGAAACTCAAAGAGTTGGCAATAAAAATGTGGTTCATTTTTTAAATTTGTTTGACTATTCAGTCCAATTGGGAGTCTTCTACAAAACAATAGCTTTTCTTTTCAACCCAAAATTATAAAAAATGAAGAAGAAGAACAAGAGTTTCTCTGTGTTCTCTCCACCTTGTTTGCCGAAATCCATGAAACCACTAATTCTTTGTGTAAAAAATAAAAACATACACTAGAATCCGAGGTGGTCTCACCCAGTTAAAATCTGTAGCCGCTGGTCTTGTTTCCATTTTTTTGGTTCAGCAGGAAAAGAATAGTCAAATGAAGCATGGTTGACTGTGATATTGTTTTTACGTGATTCTCATCTCTTTTTCTAGACATATCCAAGTGGATGTCGTAAACACTTTTCAATCCTCTCAAATTTCTGCAGTCTTGCCAAGGAAGATGTAGATTTCAATATTTTAAAGGATTCAAATCATTTTTATTCCATATATTATCACCAATATTTTCGTTTTAATAAAATTTTCATTACAGATTTATCTTTGTTTCTCTAATTTCTTGAAATTAAAAAATTTAATCTATCATTAATATATATATATATATATATATA
>Ga0123340_1006112_pt1 | contig 11491 bp, 8 predicted proteins | sample SirMexnodulemix_FD_89961 | JGI IMG/M metagenome (GOLD analysis project Ga0123340, IMG submission 89961) | Root nodule microbial communities of legume samples collected from Mexico - Siratro Mexico nodule mix | ecosystem: Host-associated > Plants > Roots > Nodule | place: Mexico: Nepantla... | reverse complement strand
TATTAAGGGGTAAAACAAATATTTTAAAATTTTACATTAAGTTTACACATTGAAAGTAACTATTAGACCCAAATAAATATTTTTTATTTTTAAAGATCAAATAATTAATAAATAGTTTAGTTCATATGTATTAAGGGGTAAAACAAATATTTTAAACTTTTACATTAATTTTACATATTTAATTTTTGATATTTAATTGAAGGTAACTATTGAACCCAAATAAATAACTTTTATTTCTAAAGATCAAATAATTAATAAATAGTTTAGTTCATATGTATCAACGAGTAAAACAAATATTTTAAATTTTTATATTAATTTTACACGTTTAATTGAAGGTAACTTATGACTTAGGATGCTAATACATTCTTATTTGTAATAAACTCCTACCTAAACTTGATTTCAAAAGTCATTATTTTCCTTAATTTTTTTTCTTAATTTTTTCAATATAAATTATAGTGACGACTCTTTTGTAGTTTTAATAATGATTTTCGTTATTTAATTGTGATCTTAGTTGCAAAAAGTATCACAATATATTACAACAAAAAATAGGAACCGAATATCATATATATAGACTTTTTACTCCTATAGAACTCTTCTCTCATGATTTTTCTTTGTCCATTACCCTTTGGTTCTTTATTATGTTTTCCTTGCATGATTCCTCAAGGTATATATTATACCACTTCGTGTCGTTCCACTTACTCCCAAAATATTTCGTAACACAAAACTCCTTCTGCATGAGAATTCTTAAACATTTGTTCTCTCATACCATTGATTATACTTCATATTTTCATGATATTGCCTTACTAACTTTCTAGTAAAAAAAAAAGAGAGAGATGAAATTTGGACAATGAGAGCTTGAAAGTTAGCAATATTAACAAAAATGTATTTCTAGTTAAATGAATTACCAACAACTTCTAAACTACTATATCTTTATTTTTCTTCAGATTGGGTCATTAGTGTACTTCCTTCTTTCCAATTATTTACTAATTTGACCAAGTTTGAATATATTAGGCTTTTCAAAATAATTAGCTTAAATTCACTATACCTTCAATTAAGTGTGTGGATCTTAGGTGAAGATTACACATTTTTGCTTCAAAGACCTGTCCCTCAATTATCTTGACCCTGCACAATTTTGAAAATATAGTTTTGATAGGGATTTTAGCATCTTCAATCTTACATACGAGTCAATTGACACTTCTTCCAATGACATTAATTGATGTACTTCCATGATGGCCCTTCTTCGAAACTTGACAGACATTCATCTATCAAGTCTTGCAATGTATGCTTCAAATCCCAACATTTTTTAGTGGAATGTCGTAAAACACCTGCGTGGTAGTCACATTGGACATTTGGATCATAATTTTTCAAATATGTGGTAGGACATGTTTTAAAAGGAAATGAATAGCTAGAGAATTATGAGCCAAGTGAGGTAATAGTTCAAAGTAGGTTATAGGGATTGAAAAAAAATATTCTTTGCTAGTTATTTACTCTTGTACGTGGGATTGAAAAAAACAAAATGTCCTTTGCAAGTTATTTACTCAATGTGAGACTTAGACTCACACTTGAGTAGAAATAAAAAATTTGAGCAACATTGTCGCGACCTTTGTCAACGACGGTAGATGACGATCCGAATTTCTTTTTAATTTTTTTTATAAAAATAGGAAAAAAGGAGTTGTCACCATAATTTATCATGGAAAACCAAGAAAGAAAAAAGAATGGTTCATGAAACAGAGACAGGTTCGAGAGTCAGTTATACGTGGGGAAGGTACATCTTGCCCAATATGACTGAATCCCTCTATTTCTAAAATTTTTCAGACTCAGGGTTTTAGGGTCGCACTCATGATACATGCATGAAAAGTGTGTGCAAAACAATGTGTGTAAATAAAACACAATGTAGGGTAATTAGTTTTGCATCCAATAAACTTTTGAAATTTTCAATTGTATCTTTTACAGTTTTATATGAAAGAAGTGGTGCATTGTAGTTGATTTGTTGGTGGTGGAGGCTTCTATGACGGTAGTGAGAGTAGATAGTGGCACTTTTTGTTTTAGAGATAAGAGAAGGCTGTGAGTAAGTTTTAGACTTTTTTTGCATTGAGATGCATGATAGATTTTCAGAAATTAGGTTCCGGAAATTTTTTTTGAAATAAGTATTCTGGAAGTTATTTGGGAGGAGGGGGGTAGGATGTCTTTTGAGAAAGGCTTTCAGAAAGTCAAGAAATACATTTTGAAAGTAAAGAAGAAAACATTTCAAAACATATTTTTCAAAAGCCAACAGGAGTGATAATTATATTCCAAAAGAACATTCTGAAAATATTTATTTATATTCTGGAAAAGACTTTCTGAAAGTGTATTCTTACATTTCATAATAAGTTTTTTTTTTTTAAAGTGGTTTTTTATGTTGAAGAAGAACACTTTTATCTTTTCCTATGATAATAAGTGTAGGAAGTGAATGATGGAGTGGAGAAAGAACTTTCTAAAATAATAAGAGTAGGAAGTAAATAATGGGATGCAGAAATAACTTTCTAAAATAATAAGAATATGAAGTAAATGATTGGGTGCAGAAAGAACTTTCTAATTTAGATGGCTAAAAAAGTGTCAGCCCATATTTGTATTCAGTGACAATGTGAAAGAAAGAAAAAGTAATAAATAATTATAAAAAAAGTGGGCCAGTTTTGAACCCAACCTATTTTGAAAGTGAGTAAAAGAAAAGTTCACATTGGTGTTAAATAGTAAAAAATGGTGGGTAAAAAGAAAACGAATCAAACCCACTTTTAATACTTTTATTATTTTTTTTAATAAGTTAATAAGCAAGTTTTTTCACAAGTTTCTCTAAATGCACCCAATAAATCCTGAAGGGCGTCTCTTCATTATACCAAGAAGCAATGCAAATAGTGAGAAGAGTCTTGAAGGGAGGTGGGTTGATTTTCTTGTTCCTTCTGATTCTTTTTATTCCTTCTCCAATTCTCCTTTTCATCTGTGTTTCTTTCTTCTTTTTCTGTTTTTTTTAATTTTTTCATAATCTGTCTGTTTTTATTAAGTTTTGATATTTAAAAGGTTAGAAGAACACATCAATTGAAAACATAGTGCATAAGGAAAGAGAGAGTATATGAGAAATCTGTGTCATTGACTAATTGAGAAGAAAGTGATGTTAAGGGTGTATGTTATAAAAGTGAAGAAAGAAATACATAATGATGAGAAGAAAAAAAAAGTGTCTTGGTAAAGAGGGGTGTAACTAGTATCAACTTTTTTTTTATTATTCTTTAAAGTAAATGACCTAGAAGACGGATTAAAGTATGACAAATGAAAAGAAATAAATATTAAACAAGTATACTGAAAAAAACCTTTTTAATTAAATTATAAGAGTTTTAATTTACATTAACTAAACAAGTCAGTTTCTTTTGCAATAAAATAAAATAAATAAATAAGTTTTAACTCAATTTATATTTAAATTATTACAATGTTTTTATTTTTTTTAATTTCAACAAAAAAAATAGAAACACTATTTTCGAATCAATATCAGTGTAAAAGAAATATTATTTAATTTAAATTATTTGTATTACTTGTTCAAGTACTTCTATATGGATGGAAGTAATGAAAAAAAATTGGACGTTATTTATAAAAATAAGACATAATTTCCAAAAAGTCAAAAAAAAATTATTGGTTAAAGATGGTCTTTTAAGATCAAATGAGGTGGAAATGAAATAATGTTATATTGATAATAACATGATTTGCTTAGAAAGAAGACGTTCACTGTAAGATTGACCACAATCAAACCAGATGTGTTATATTTGATTTACATATTAAGTAAATAGATGAAAAAATTACTATTCTTCATGGAAAATTTAAATAATAGATTTATATGTTTCAATTAGAAGACTTTAAAGAACAATAAAACTTACAAAAATTGCAAGTTGACTAAATTTTTGTATAGTCTAAAGTAATCACCCACCAGGTTTGTTAAGAATGATTTTATGATCTTTATGTAGATGATATATTAGTAATAGGCTCTAACAAATTGTGAATCCAAAAATGTCAATTACTTTCTGCATTCCATCAAATTTTTAAAATCCCAATTATACCCTTAACTGAATTTGGGGTATGTAGAATGTATTTCGAAATAGACTTTTTTGAAAGTCAAAAAAATATATTCCGGAAGGGATTTTCTCGAAGTTAATGGAGGTTGGTAATTGCATTTCGGAAAGAATGTTCTGGAAATAAGAAAATGCATTTTGGAAAAGACTTTCTAAAATTGTTTTTTTGTATTCTGAAAGTGTTGTACTGTGTTTTAGGAAAGACTTTTCAAAAGATTTTCATAATCACTTTTTCGGAATGAAAAGAAAATGACAAATCTGTAACTCGATTCAAGCCTTCAACTACGATAAATCGTCATCGTTCGTTCTAAACTGTCATAAATCAACTTTTTAACAACACTAAACACAAACCTAATCTAATTCTTCATCAAAATCCAATCCAAATCAATTCTAAATTAAATCTAAATTGAATCAAAATAAAATTTCACAACTTTTAAAAACAAAGAGAGCAAATATGATAGAAATCTACCTATAAAGACTAAGACACTCAATTGGAACATATATTCTAAAATGTAAAATTTATATTTTAAAAAATGTTTTTCAAAACATAAATTATGTTTAAAAAATATTTTTTGAAACGTAAATTATGTTTCGAAAAAATATTTTTTAAAAGTCATTGAATTATGAAGATAAAGTGTAGTTTAGTCTTTTGACGTTAGTGATGGGATGAAGTACAAGAAATTTTTCATACAAATTTCATATGAAGGACTTGGACTATTAAAAAGATATTTTTGAGATGAAAATGTATTGAAACGGAAAAGATATGTTATGAGTTTGATATGAAATACTTATATTATTGAATAATATTTTTTGGAATGAAAATGTATCAAACAGAAAAGATAGAAATGTTTGGTTTTTACATAAATCTTGAGATGATTCAACATATAAGGTTTGTAAATAAATTTTCTAACCCATTTCCGTAAGTTAACTACAAACATAAGTCTTATAAAAAGAAAGATAATGTAATTTTCTTCTTTTTAATAAAATTACATTATTATATGTTGTATTAGTCCTCTAATACCCACCTAAGAAATGGCTCTTGATTCAATCATGTTTTCTCAAAGGATAATATAACCAATGATCATATAACAAACAAGTGCAATAAGAGTCAACCCAAATACCAAATCAACAACTATCAGCACTTTTTCTTTTTATCTCCTTTCTAAGCCACAATGTTATTAAAAGAAACCATTCAAACTCAATGAATTCAGAATAAAGCAATCAAACCATTTAAAATATTGATAAAAAGGTCGTAAAACTTCTGAAATGGCGGTGCTTCTGCCGACAACATAGCGATAAGCAACAAAATACAAACATATTGTGCTATATTTAGTAAACCTTTCAAATATTAAAAAATAAAAATGCTATTTTTATCTGACATATCTTTGAAGAACAGAACTAATGTAATTCGAATAATATCGAATGACTAATTGAGCTAGTGTAGCAATTAGATATTAACATGGGTTGGAGCTGATATAAGTTCAGCATACCTTCATTTCAAAATTAGGTAAAATTAATTTTAATTTGTTATAAAAATCAAAATGTGAACCTAAATTAATCTCGACTATAATTTTACATTAAAACAAGTGTCACAATAATGAAATTAAATTCTAGCATTTTACCAAACAGTCACACTCATGACACACCACCCTTCCAACAGATAGTAGCAGCAATTTTGCTGGTATGTTAACAGTGGATTTAACTCTTCTAGAATAACTAAAACCAAGGTAAAATTATGTTCCTTAAAACCACTATTGATTTGTGAAATGTAGGTGACATTCAAATGGCCAAAGATAGGTCCACATTAACTGTGTTTGGAACATTAGAAGAACTAGAACAGCCCATGTTGTTGATGTTGTTGTTGTTAAACTTAGGGCATAATGAAAAGGCCTCACTGATCTCACTGACTGAAGAAGCATTACTTTTCTGAGAAGAAGGATGAGGTTGTGGCAATGAGATGGACAGTGACAACTCACAACCTCCCATGTCTTCATCCTCTGCTTGTACCCTACAAGTCTTCTCAACTTCATGCAAAGGCTGTTTACCATTTAAGTGTGCAACCTGTCAAACATTGTGAAAAAGGAACACAACACACATCAGAAAGTGACAATGCCATTTTTTTTTTTTTTTTCATTTTGCAGAAAGTTATTCACGTGGACTTTATAACAAAAGGGACTTAACATTTTATGGTTATATACATAAACCATGCACAAAGGGAGCAATTTTCAGGGAACAAAGCACATGGGGGGGGTGAGTATTAAAGGAGCCATGCAAGTAAATTTTGCTAAGTTATATGAGGCTACTGACAAGGTTGGATGAAGCAGAAGAGCATTTAGTAAGGAATAGTTGAAGATGATTATCTACTAATATGAAGAAACTAAACAAAAATGAACCATTTATATTTTTGACAAGGGAGAAAGAGTCATTTTCATTTTTTGTTTGTAGGGTAAGGGGGTCCTATGACTGAGAAATTTTGATGGGCCATATCAGATGACAGTGAAATAAAGCCCATAACCAATGTCACACTCCACTTGAACCCCAATAATAAATGTTGCAGGAGGACAAATGAAGTACAAAAAGATAGATAGATTGTCTCTATAAGAAGAGTACCTTGAGCAAATCTGATTCTTGGCTTGGGAGCATGGGAAGAAAGGTTGTGGAAAAAAGGGGTTGAGTCTGCAATATTGAACCAGCAGCACAAATCTTCTTTATTCCCCTCTGCTCAGCCATGCTCTGCAGGTAATCATAAAAAGTAGTGTATGGATTTGGGACTGCTTCACATATTCTTTGGCTGCATTGTGGGAATCCTGAGAGGAAACTTGTCTTCTCGATTCTAGCTCTGAGGAGAATCCAAACGTTAATTAATTAATTGAGAATTTTTCTTTTCTTTTCTTGCTTAAAAGTAAAAGTTGCCTCAGAAAAGTCAGAGATGAAGCAAAGACCAATCACTTTTGTTTTGTTACTTTGCACATTGTACCACTTTTTAGTCCCTTGAAAAGTTTCACATTATTTCAACCCCAGAGTTTTAACAATAGATATGTAGGGTAAAAGTTATATATACATATTCTTGACCAATCATTCATCTTTTCTAGTATACTTTCTAAATAATAAGTATAAAGTTATCATTTTTATTAGTACACATGTTGATCTGTGATTGAAAAATGGTATAAAGTTATTGTATTGTTTATTTCAAAAGTAAAGTTAAGCTGACCTTTTTAGGGAGAAATTACTGCAACTGGACTGGGAATCAGATTCTTTTCCAATGGGTTTTAAGCAAGAGTGAAAACCAACATCACCCACTTCATCATCATGCTCCTGAAAAGATTGTTTTCTATGTTGGGTGGAAGTCTTGTCTGTCACAGATAACCATCAGACAAGGAGTTAGGAGTAAATTCAAAGCAGAATAACATTCAATACTTAAAACAAAATATTGTTAGTTAGAGTGAAACTGCATTTAGCTTTTTCTTTTTTTTCAACATTTTGGAATTTTAATTCTGTGCCTGAAAAACAAATATGATTGTAAAACAAGTACCATTACCCTTTGGTATGGGATGAAGATGGAGTGAAGATAATTATTATGGGTAAGAAAAAGAATTAAAAATTTTCAAAAAAGAATATTTTGATTATTCATATATTTATATTCCACTAATTCTTTAATTTTTCCATAAAAATGGTGGTTATGTAGAAAGTTGATGAATACTTAGACTAAAAATATGATTGTAGAAAGAATGAAAACTTTATTAATGGGTGATTTCTACACAGGTGATTAATTAATGAAGCCATATTAAATGTTGAAAGCAGAAAAGTTGTGGGTTTCATAAGAATGCCATTATAAGATGGTAAAAGCACAATGGTTTATCATTCTCCCTTGTTCTATTCTGGCATGAACTATAGACACGAAAGGGACTAGTAAATGAGCAACATTGCAGTTGAGAATTTGCTAAACTCATGCATGGAGGCTAGCTTTTGGGTCTGGTTTTGAGCCACAACTAGTAACCAATAAGGGAAACAACTCTTTCTGCATGCTTTCAATGCAGAAAGCATCTCCATTATTCAATGTACCACATGCAGATCATCAATATTAATCCTGTTGACCAATAAATGCTACCACCAAGCTACTCATTAAACTTATTTATGTTACTTTAACTAATTTTTTTTCTCAATAAAATTAACAAATTGTTTCAGTTTCCTCACTAAATACATTATGTATTTCTTTATAATCATGACGTATCGTATAAAATAAGTCATTTTTTAATATTAAACCCTTCATTTGTGTTTAGAAGAACTTCGCTGTTGGTAGATTGATTACTAAAAAGAAAAATAAAAAAGGAGGATAATTTATCCTGGTTAAATAATAAGAGCACTTTATGGCATAAAACTTGAAATGTATGTTTACACTCTATTAACGAAGTGGGAGATTAAAATAAAGTTCATCGCAGTTGAAAAAAAAAAGAATTTTTAATGTGGGTTTTGTTTTCTATTAAAATAAGTTAAATAAAACAAATTAACTCATAGCAATTTTATTTCACATGAATCTTTCCCTTTTTATTGAAAAAATGGGAAAAATGATCAGTTCTCTAACTGACCCAGATACCTTTTCTCTTTCTCTTGTACAGTTAACCATAAAAAGAAAAGGTAAGGGGCACAGTATAAAATTATAAGATGTCAAAAAATAAACATTTTTAAATAATGAATCATTTTATAGACCAGGAGATGAAGATCTCATCCTAGCTACTTTATAAATAACAACACCTAACTTAACAAATTTTCTCACCTTATATCTTTATATCTATTCTATTTTATGGTAAAAATGTTTTTTTTTTCACACACTACCCCAAACAAAAGTTGAAAAGAGAGTTCTCTCACTTCCATTGATTTGATGAGTTCTTCTGTCTATTTTTTTTTTTTTTTTTTTCTTTAAACCATAAAAAGTAAACAATAAGAACCTATTGAAGAAGAATGCTGTGGAGACACTTTCTATGATAATGTCTTCTCTATTTGAGAGTACAAAATTTTATGTTAGTTTAAATAAATATGCAGGTCTTATTTTTGAATTGACAAGTTCTATTTTCAGCTGGTATGACCATATCAATTTGGATCACCAAAACAAGAATATATATATGCTGATAACATATATAAAATATGCATAAAAAAAGGTAATATTTTAGAGAAATGAAACAACAAATGATGCCGATATTAATATACATTAACTTACAAAAAAAACCTTATTATTATTATTACTATTATATATCCAAATCTGTAGATAAATATGACTTTATGAACAAAAGCATAGGCAGATGAGGGTAGGAGAAAGTATTGAAGAGCCAAACGTGTTTTTGCAGTAAAGAAGGTCAAATGAACAATGTTTGGTACCTAGTCTGCAGGAATCACCTTTCATGCTTCTGTACATCTGGTTTTTTGAAAAAGAGAAAAATCTCAATAAGGAACCCCAAATTAATGAATGTAATTGTCAATTTTGTATTAAGCAGATTCAAACCAACCTGCAGATGGCTCTTCACATGTGAAATTGTGAGCCCTTTAACATCCATCAATTGAAGAACAAGCTTCGGAGTAGCCTCTGCACATATCAATGAAAAAAAGTAGAAATATAGGTACATAAACATCAGAAATTCATCATAACATAGAGAAATAAAAAAAAATAGAAAATAGTCAACATGCACTTACTTTTTTTCTTTCATTTCATTTCATTTCTTTTTCTACCTCATTTTCTAATAATTTATTATTATTTTTTGTCTCTCTTTAAATTCCCTCAGCTCCATAAACCCCCATTTCCAACTAATTCTGATAAAAAATCAACATTAACAGTACATATAGTAATGAATCTAAGCTTTGTCCTTGTGTTTATGAGATCTAAGAAAAACAAAAAACCAATGTAGAAAAGCATAGAAAAATTTTATCTAGATCAGAAGAATGTACTTACTCTGATGACCTCCGAGAGTTTCAATGGCATAAACAAAGCAACGATGAAGTTCAGGGGTCCATCTTAAACGAGGGACCTTTGATCTTATATACTGTCTCACTACACCTTCCCTTCCACAGCTACCCATTTTTCCTTCTCTTCAAAGACCTTCACTTTCCACTTCTGAAGCCAAAAGGGTCTTCAAAAAAACCCCTATAGGTGTTCGTTCTCCACAACTTGGATCTCCTTATATAACAGCAACACAGGATTAAAAAAAGCATACCATGCATGCAGCTTTTCCTTAAGCAAACAGAAAAAAATAAGCAGGAGAACACAGAATCATCATAGTGAAAGGGGAAAATATCGAGAGAAAAGGACAAGACAAGGGAAGAAGTCCTGCAAATTCCCGAACATGTCACTGATAATACCTTATGGTAGGTGCTGTTGCTGCTTCCAGCGTGTACGCAGCTAGCCAAATGACAAAAAGGAAAAACGAAAGAGTAAAAAAATCAAAGAAACGAAACGAAAAAATAATCACGAGGAGGCTTCTGAACCCTGATATATGTTGTTTTGCTTGCTCATACGAAATGATTATGCCTAGTTATGCCAATATATATATAGTGTCTCATATATATATAGTGTCTCGTGTGTTGCCAAACTTTGACCTTTGTCTCTCTTTCTAGTTTCCCTTTTACACACACTTTCTCTCTCTCTCTAGATAGACCAGTAATAGTAATATATGCGACAACATCGTCATAATCACTTGGGGAGAATACATGGATGCCGTGAAATTGCTTTTCAGATTTTTGTTTTGTTCTCTTCTCATGAGAACTGTTTCATTGACGCGTTAACACGATAATATTTTATATTTTTTTTATGGAGTTATGATATATGCCACTAATATTATTATATAGACAATTTTATTTATTGTTTGGTAACAAGTTATGGTACTAACAAGTGAAACTAGATTTGGTATTATAAAGAAAAGTTTCGAATTTGAAGTTCATATAATTTAAAAAAAGGGACTCTATCAAGAAATGGTTAATCATATTCTTCAATAACAAATTATTATCTATATTAATTTCTTGATTATTGTGGGTTTTGGGGTTATTCTCATTCCTAAGTTCGAGATCTGCATCTATAAAACATTTATTTATATACATGTTCCAATTGTTAATGACCATAAAAGTTTTGTATGTAGTTACCATAAAGTTCCTTTCTAGTAAATAATATAACAGTTCCATTTCTGTCTTTTTCTTATGGTAGATTATGTAAAAGAAAAAAGAAAACTGTAATATATAACTTAAACTATCAAGGTATTTGATGATTACAAGTACTCTTGAAAAAACTATTGCCAAAGGAACAAATTTTGAAAAATACAGATAAAGGTATTGAAATGGATAGTCTTAAAAAACAATATTATATATATATATATATATATATATATATATATATATATATATATATTATTTATTTTTTT
>Ga0123340_1006111_pt1 | contig 11491 bp, 4 predicted proteins | sample SirMexnodulemix_FD_89961 | JGI IMG/M metagenome (GOLD analysis project Ga0123340, IMG submission 89961) | Root nodule microbial communities of legume samples collected from Mexico - Siratro Mexico nodule mix | ecosystem: Host-associated > Plants > Roots > Nodule | place: Mexico: Nepantla... | reverse complement strand
TATATATATATATTACTATCCAATAACCTTCTTTGTCACCCATAACCATGTTTAATTCGTTAAAATCTCTTAAAACTATCTGGGCGACACACAAGTGCAAGAGCACTTGTCGGAATTTGAAAAAAAAAAGTTTTAAAATCTCATATTCAAGTTTTGTAAAATAAAAAGAAAGAGTAAAGAAAAAGTTAATAGTTCTACCTAATTGATGTAACTTGAACTAATCAACGTTTAAAGTTAATTTTAAATATTCGAAAGCTTTAAACCATTTTTTTTTTCTCTTTTTACATAGGAATTACTTTTACTTTTACACAGACATAATTAATCAATCAAAACGATTAATGTCCCTACTATATAATATGTATTTTAATATGCTAATAAGGAGATCATTCCACAAGATAACGGTTTAATTTATATTTCAACTTTTTTTCATTTTTTTTTTGGTTGGATATATTCAACCTTTACTTATTGAAACACCACAACAATTGCTCAGTTTACTTGGCAAAATCAGAAGCTTCTAGTCATGATTATCAGCTCATTAACTTTTAAGGGGACAGGGTGAGATCAAATCCATTTTACGTTTATTTATTTTATTTTTTTTCAAAAGAAGTTTAGATGAGTTAGATCTTAAAATTAATTGAGTAAAAATGTGAACTCTAGATTACATGGTGGTATTTACACATTATTATCCACTAATAAAGTTTTCATATTAATATTAAAATTCAAGTTAATTCCATTTTTACTGATAGCGAAAATTCAATTTACATACTTATGAAATATGAATATATGATTCTTATATACAAACATTTTTGTTGGTCCACTTCAATTAGCTTTTGAATGATGGTGAATCATCTAGCTCCGGATATGCATGTAGTATATGATCATGCCATATAATGCACACACACACACATTCAAACTTTAACCAAACACACACTTTTTCTTTGGGTACTTGGCATGATGCATATGAAGAATGAACACAAGATGGCACATGTGAGAGAACAAGAGTATGAGTAGTGCTTGTAAGAGGAGTGGCAGGTTGATGAGATGGTGTTGGTGAGTTGGGAAACACAATGGGACCCTATCACAACCCACACTCCCTATTTCACCACTCCCTTGTTGAAGGGTCAACCTCACTGCCTCTCTTTTTACCCTTCAACCCTCCAACACCTTCCATCATTTCTCACAACGCCATATGGAAGAGTGAACAAAAACTTGGACAAAAGAGAACTGAATGACACGGTGTGCACGCAGCAAAAGCATGTTTACTTGTCTGCAACTCCTTTGTGTCTGTGCTGTGTTAATTTGATTCCTTTTCTCATCTCTCTGCAAGTTTCAATTATCAAAACTTACATTGCATGCTAGCTAGCTAGCTACACATATGCTATCATTTGGTTTTCTATATGCCCACGTGTTAGGGTAGCATTCATATGCGTGTCTGCATATATATGATCACTGTGCATGCATGCATCATCAACAAAACAAAGGGCTCATTTTTCACATAAAACACAAATGTGGCTTAATGGCATCTAGAGAAACTTATACAATTTTGAATGAGTTTGGAAGAGAGAGAATAAAAGTTATCATATGTTTAGATTGGTTTATCTTTTAAATTTTAGATCGATTAGAAATGAAATCTTAATAAAATTTTTTAATAGTTTATAAATAAATATAAATTTTATTTTACAATTCGATTTTATGAGGTTGAGTTAGGTTTATAATTTACTTTTTATTTTTTATAATATCAGAATGTATCTTAACAAAATTGTTAAGCCTATTAAACCACTCTTCTATTTATTATCATATTATTCTTACATATATAAGTTTTAGACTTGATCAAAATTTTTTAATTTACGATAACAAACATAAAGGAGTAACATTAAACAGTGTGATATTAGTTAAAATCATAACAGCCCTGAACCATTAAACATAAAGGAGAATTTATCTATAACATATACACACCAAAAAGTATTACTGTTCCTTGCTGAAATTTTTGAAATAACAATTGTAGCCTCTGTTTTGGAAAAGATCTGTGAGTGGATGTGACAGTGAAATTGCATTTTAAGTTCGTTGAATCTGACACTACTTTTGTTAAAGAATGAAAATGTCAAATGGCCTTTCATTAAGAAGTTAGGCAAAGTAGATCACGCATCTTAATTAGGGAGTAGTAGTGACTAGAGAATCTTGTCCATTTATCTTTGCCCTTTCAGTTATCTCAAACAACATGTTTTAAGGTTTTTCTTCACATATGTTGAAACTAGTTGCATAGGTGGTGGCTTTTACTATTCTCAAATTTCAATTTATATACGTAAGGTTTTTTTTTTTTTTTCAAATCTATGTAGATGGATGTGGCATGGTTCAAAATAACGTAGACTTTCAATTTATTCCTTCTTTTGTCTTATTAATTACCAATATTATGACTAAAGGTTCTCCCAGAGGTGACTTTAATATCTGTCACTGAGGTAACAACCCATTTTCTGGTAGTGATATGATGCCTCAACCACATTTATTAGTGGGTTAAAACCTTAACTTCAACCCTCCTTTTGGAAAATTGTGATCAGCCAGCCACTAGTCTTGAACGTGTGCTCTTTTTTTTAAACTTTGTTTCAATCTTTCTTGAGTTTTTTTCCTTTTCTTTTTTTATGGTATAATAGGTTTGCAGCACCTGATTTTCTCAGTGAGTATAATTTTGGACCACAAAGCTGAAACAAATATCTAAGTTAATTATGACTTTTACCGCAATTATCTGTAATAGTATAAAACTATTTTATATCATGAATGCATAACCTTTAGTTTTATATCACAAGTCTAGAACAATAATTTTGGGTGGGTCTTTCTCTCTAAGTTTATTTCCTCTTCAGGTCTTGAATAAATCAAGGGGTCCATCTAGGTTTTAAATAGTGGTTGAATAAGGGATCCACTTTTTGAGGAATTTCGTTTGAGACTTGTTACTTTGTCCCCAAATCTAAGACAATTTCAACTTTTGCACTCAAGCTTTATTTCTCCATACTCTTCTTGTTCAACTAATTAGAGAATTTTTGCTCTCTCCAAAAAAGAAGATCTTAGGTTCAAATGCATGGAAAGATGACAAAGGGATAAGGTTATAAACTGGACTTCAATTCTATGAAAAGATGACAAAGGTGATAAGATAATATTTTAAAAAGGAATTGATTACCCCAAAAAAAGGTGACAAGGAAAAAAAGAAGAGAGAAGACCACTTAGCTTCACTTAGTGGTAATCTTCATATTATCATTTGTTGTTACCTTAATTAAGTATTATTAAACACTTTTTGCTTAGTACATAAGCATAATTATGCTCTTGTAGATTTTACCAGAAAATATCAATCAGTGACCGCAGACTATTGAAAAATGCAAGGCACTAAATGAGGACAAACATTAATTATTACCAAGAAAAAAACTGAAAACAAAGGTTAATAAAATTAACATGTTAAACCATTTTATTAGTAGGTTATAATGACGAAGTTTGTGGACCATCTCGCGTAGGTGTCTCAATCAATGATTTCGCTAAATATTGTCGCAATAGGTTTCAATTCTTCTGAGAGACAACTTATTAGGTAGATCAGCTAGGTTGGTCCAAGGAATAATCGAGAGTAAACGAATAAAATCATAATCAAATTCAACGATCATACATATCTTCTACCCAAAATTGCAAACATTAGTTTATATATCTAAAATATGAACTCCAAATCATGGAAAAAATTCTTTAATATATAGTTGACATGTTTAATAGTTATTTAACATGTATTTGTTAATATTTAGAGTATCTTATGGAACTATTTTAAGTTGATCACGTATCATATTTCTAACTCGCAAATTTATATTTATACATTGACTTGATTGTAGAGTATCTAGAGAAGTGTTTATAAAGTTCATAAAAGAATAATAAATAGTTTTTTCACTTGACAAATTTTCTTATTCAAATCAATAATGATTACTCTTTGGCATACCGTATCTGTTATAATAATATATTAATACATGAATATAGCTATGTATAAAAGTAGCTGCATGTGTTTGCAGTCTCACCTTCAAACGTTTTTGTTTCTGCAACACTCTTAAAAGAACCCATGAAGGCAACTCTAAGATACTTAGCAGGAATGGCAGGCCCTAGTGGTTTTGGCTCAAACTCAACCGCTGAACAAGTCACTGAACATTCTTCTTGCTTCCTTCCTTCATCTCTAACCGCTCTCATCACTGGTAAGTCTCAAAAAGAGCATCTAGAGGGGTAAAAATAACCATGAAAATTAAGCTCAATTCTCATCTTCCACTTCCTCTGACATAATATATATATATATATGGAAACTCTCATAAACCAAGGTTGCCCTTTTGTATTTTATTTCCTTACCTTGTGTTTTTTCTTTGTTGATTGAGTGAGTCTGTTTCTACAGAAGCTGAGGGATTCATTAGTATGGCCATGCTACTTAGTTTTGCTTACACTTTCCCATTTTTGCATTTCTTTTGTACTGAATTCTCAGTTCTACATTTTCCTTTTGATTGGTCAGAGAAAAATTGAGAATTTAGTCCAATCTTTGTCCAAAATGTTACCCCAGAATTATTAGCCTAGTAACTGTATCTGGTGGTTTCTTTCTTATTGATTTTGCGGCATTGGGAAAGGTGAGAGATTAAGTTTGAAACCTGCAATCTCTCTCACATAACATGAGTATGCCAGTTTAGATATGCATGGTGTGGTTCTTTTAGCCGTAGCAAGATGAGGATCTGTGACTTTTGTCTCTTTTGTGCACCCTTCTCTCATCAAGACCAGACATATTTATCACTTGCCTACACTACGTACACCACAAACTCATGATCAGGATCATATCTCCTTTTTCCCACGCAAAAATAAATAGAAAACATACCCTCCAACATTTTATAATTCACCCTCGTCTAAGGATGACAAAATCTAAATACTTTACGTATTATTATTATATTTGTTAAGTAAAGCACGTGTTTTATACGTGGAATTAGTTTAACTAACAAGTTGTTGTTCATTTTGAACTTAGGGGCAAGTTCTGGTATTGGAGCTGAAACAGCTAGAGTGTTAGCAAAGAGAGGAGTGAGAGTTGTGATTGGTGCAAGGGACTTGAAGAAGGCCAGGGAAGTGAAAAAGAACATACAAAAGGAGAGTCCAGAGGCTGAGGTTGTTCTGTTGGAGATTGATCTTAGCTCTTTTGGTTCTGTACAGAGATTTTGTTCCGAGTTCTTAGCTTTAGAACTTCCCCTTAACATTCTCATGTAAGTTTTGTCTACCAACATATTGTTTCACCTTTTCATTTCATAGTAATGATGGTTATCATTGTGAAACAACAAGGACAAAGGCATTCATATTCTAGGTGATTTATACTAATAGTTAGAATAAATTAATTTTACAGAAACAACGCAGGGATATTTTCTCAAAACTTGGAGTTCTCTGAGGATAAAATTGAGACCACATTTGCTACAAATTACTTAGGTACTTTTCTGATTATTGGTCTTTTCTTAGGGTTTACATTCATATTGATGTCATTGTTAAATCCTTGGTGAAAAAATAAATCATTCCAAGATAACTATAAATTGGTGTCACTCTATAATTATTAAGGTATCATGTTACCATGTAATTCATATTCACATTCTTAAACTTGTAGAGGTTGCTTTTATTTTAGTTTTAACATAAACAAAGAGGCAACTTTTAAACATGGTTAAAGTTAATATTAAAGGAAGTGGTTCTCACTGTGATCTGCACCAGAGACAACCCTTTTCATTTTTTTTCTTTAATATTCTTTTTCACTTTCAGATAAAAAAGGTTACATCATCACATATCTAAAAGAAGTAACTTGGTTGGTTTAAGGTCCCCCACCAAAAACATATAATACACAATCGTCCATATTTTAGGCTCTTTTAGGGTCCACGACCATAACATGGAGAAAGCATATATACAGCACTTTCAGGCTTCATTTTGGTCCACAAACACTGAGCACTAGGCATGCGTTTTTCTTTATGGGCTCAAAGTCCAAAGCCCGTGTGGCCCGTCTCTAAAGTGCTGAGCTTTGTTTTTGGGATTCAAATTTACCGTTTCCACTTTTAATTGGCAAATATTATTATCCACAACTTAAAAGTTCATATTTTTTTCTCCTCAATTGCAGGTCATTTTTTGTTAACAGAAATCTTACTAGACAAAATGATAGAGACGGCAGAGAAGACAGGTATTCAAGGAAGAATCATAAACGTTTCTTCTGTCATACATAGCTGGGTGAAGAAAGATGGTTTTCGTTTCAACGACATACTCAGTGGAAAAAAGTACAACTACCTTGTTCTCTGCAAAATTATGACAGTTCTGATTGCTTACATTTTGGATACTTATTGCGTTTCCCTCTGGCAACTATTGTAGATATAATGGCACACGCGCTTATGCTCAGTCAAAATTGGCAAATATTTTGCATGCCAAAGAAATAGCCAAGCAACTCAAGGTTGGAATGACAAATAACTCCATACTTTATAGTACTTCTTATCTCTTTGAATGGTGATTATCATGCTTTTTGTTAGACCCACTACATTGTTCATGAAAATTGGAATATAATTGCAGGCAAGGAATGCAAGAGTAACTATCAATGCAGTACATCCAGGCATTGTGAAGACAGGAATTATTAGAGCTCACAAGGGCTTACTAACGGGTAGGTTAAAGTTTCATCAGTTAATAATTCGCACCCACTTTCATCTGATTCATTTTATCAAATGTTGAAACTACTAAGAATTGGTAAAATTCCACGCAGATTCCCTATTTTTTATCGCATCAAAGCTACTCAAAACAACATCACAGGTGTGTAAACAAACACGCTCGATTGAATACACTTACGTGCAGTGATTGAATGTAGGGTTGGCGTAGAATTATAGATGTAGGAAACAATGACGGACAACCATACATATTAGGCAAAGTTACTTTATTATGCATATAAAATAGTGCGCTTTGTAGAATTGCAGTTAAACTAGCAAGCAATGCAATATTTTCTCAATATGTCAATGCGTGTCTGCAGGGTGCAGCAACAACGTGTTATGTTGCTCTGAGCTCAAAAACAGAAGGGATAAGTGGAAAATACTTTGCAGATTGTAACGAGGGTAAATGCTCGAGCCTAGCAAATGATGAGTCGGAAGCACAAAAGCTATGGAACAACACCCATGCCTTGCTTCACAAACGACTATGCCAAGCAACAATTTGAAGCAATTCTCCTTTTCAAGACAACATGTATATTAGGTTATTCATTTACCTTAACCAGCTGGCTCAACTCAACATATGAGTCTTTAAAGGTAACAAAAAAAGACATCATAATCATAAGGCATTACTGTTAGTAGCCTTTCCTGTGTAGCTCGATTTTGATTATTTGTACAAATAAGAGAGCAATAAAACATAAATCTCTCTGCAAATGCAATAACAAAGCAACAGTTTATCTCCTCTATAAAGCAAATGAGAGCCAAAGCTGCTTCACATAATAATCAGGAACTATCCAAGACTAACGCTGAAAGGAAAACTGATAGTTGTTGTTTGTAAAAACACATTTATACGACTGTTCAAGACTCCACCTTCCAGTTACTCAATTTTTAAGTCAGGTAGGTGCTTCCCATTGATCAGGATTATAGATAATAGTAGCTAGTATCCAATCCCACGCGCTAGAAGGAAAAAGAAAATACATCCACCCACTGCGTTTGTGTTCCTGCACTTCAGACTTCTTCCAAGTGGTCGAAGTGCAGATTTAGAACACACAAGGGAAGATAAAATAATAAATAAAAGGATCATACAGATCCGTTTCTCAAATCCCAATACAATATTGACAGTGCCAAAACAAGATATCATCACAAGAATGACCGATCTTATATTTTACTGTAGCAGTATATCCACAATGGGGAAAAAATTTAAATTCTCACACAAACATCACATGGACCATACATGAAAAATGTACGGATCTTCTGGTTTATTATATACAGGTTCAGACATCCAGAAAGAACCTGGTTACGCCTTAACTAACATGTCAATTTGTTAGTAATAAGAGGTTCAAACTCCAGAACCTAGGTATGTCTCACACTAAACGTCAATTTGATAGCAATCAGAATCATTGGGCACAACCCTACTGAATCAGCATGTCTCATCAAAATGAGGTGACGAGCGTCCCCCACACCGCTTCATGTCCTGGCCTGTCATATATTAAACGTTAGAATAACTGATCTTACATACACATTGCAAACTATATATATGCAATAATCACAAACAATTTTACTTGATTTCGTCATCTAGAAATTCTGCCACCCAAGTTTTTATATGATTAAATTATTCCAGGAAAAATATTGATGATGGTGATACCCCTGCATCTGACGCACTGTCCACAGTAACAAGAATTGCATGGGCCAAATCTCAAACAAACAGGTAAAACATATGTCAACTTGTCCAGTCATGCAATACAACATTACCAATAACTAAAATACTGACTTTTCATGCCCAGTACATGTACTGACAGTGTTATCCTTCTGGTGTATTATGTTCTAATTTTTTTGCAGTCAGAATCCTTTCAATCAAGAATCCATAAAGCATAAATTAAAAAGGACGAATGATATTGAGTACACAATGAACGTAAAGTTTACCAAGTCTTTTCCCGGAATGATAATTGTATCAAAGATATAGAACAGGTACTAAAACCTATTTTAAACTTTGATCTGTCTTTCTTCAAAGTTCAGACAAAAGAGGGAGAGAAGGAAACTTTTAATTCAAATATCAATTGGTAAATTTAAAACCAACATACTATTGGATTACTTCTGAACCTGTTTAGTCTTAAAACAAATCACATTAAAACAACTTTTTCAATTTTTCAGTGATTAACAAACAAAATTTTAGTACCAGCCATATTGAACTGACTTATCCAGTTTTCTTGAGGTTTGCAAATACCCTCCTTTTTTTTCATATATCCGTTAAACCAGAATGGAAAACAAGAGGCAATCACGTTCATCAGAATGCCTCTCTACACAATGTTACAAGTCGTAGGAAAAATCCATTCTTAGCATAATCTTGTGAGATCAAAGCACAGAACCCAATTAAAACTATGTTTCCATTAATGATACAATTAGTCATGTTCTAGACTTCAAACATCAAATTAACTTTCCAAGAAGGTGATGAAGTTAGATGTTACAGGTCTCTATATTGTCTGTCACTCCTTGAACTCCAATTCAGGCTCACTTAAATGGAAACAAAAGCCCAAGTCCAGCAATAAGCCTAACCAACCATCTTTCTCTCGGCTTACATAGCTAAGTCATAACAAAAGAAGATTAAAAAAAGTGCTATGATATGAACTGATGAAGGAACTTCACTATCATAATTCATGTTTCAAGCATAATAGACAACACAGTAACTGAAAAAAAATATTTCATAAGGAGCATCCAGATATTGTTATAACACCTTGTGCTGAAACATGACATCAAATTCAACAAATACAAGGCCAATTTGATCCTTACCTTCAAACGAGGAGATTGACAAACAGATGATGCAGATCCAGGAGATAGAATTGCTGATTTTACCCGTCTTCGATTGACTTGTTTCTGGAGATGTGTATTACCTTTGGTGGGTTCACCTTGATGCTCATTTCCTACTGTAATGGTTAATATTGACGAAACCGGAGCAGATGCAGAGATGAAGGTGGACTCTTGGGGTTCATTTGTTGTCATAGATAGACTGCCTGATTAGTTGTAATTTAGAACCGACATTATTCATAAGCCCCACTTTAAATGTTTCAAAACAAGAGGGTAAAAGAACCACAGAAGTGATACAAGCTCAGTCAAGGTTAGGTTTGAATATATCTTTATATTAAATAGAATGCATGAAAAGTAATCAACGATGAGGAAATATGGAAGTTAATCAAAAAATTACTAAAAAGGTGCTGAAATAATTCCATGGTACATAAATTAAGCATTCAATACATTAATTGTCCCCAAATAACGGAAAAAATCATTACAACATTTTATTTGGAATTATTTATGTTAAATATATAATGAAATGTAAGAAATAAATTATGTTAAATTGACTGGATAAAAATTCTAGAAATGTGGTCATGATAATAACTTGGAAGTAAATATTTTTTCTAATAAGTTTGTTGTAAAAAAAAGAAAGCAGTTTACAAATTTCAAAAGCTGAAGATAAAGTAAAATAGCTTTTTAAAATTATCATACTATGGCACTATCATTGGTGTCATTAGACTTAGTGATAGCCACAGCAATAGTTTACCAGTGTGACAAAAACCAGCTCCTTCAGCCCCGGTTTACAGCAGTCACAGCTTCAAATAATGATCTGACTGGACAAAGGGCCAGAAGCCCCCCTCCCCCCATCCCATGAATGGAATAAATTGTAAGAGCTTAAATTGTACCTTGTGTCACTGCTTCTTGAAACTTTCTCCTCATTGTTTTGACAAATTTAAATAGCCCATTTGTCTTGTTTAATTCATGGATCAACTTGTCGATATCTTTGAGAGATGGTTCACAATTTAGCACTGAAATATGAAAGACTAAATTCAGATTTCATGAAGCAAAGTAATCTACTTTGAAACATTATAAACCAAACCATATATGATGCTCACATGTATAAGTGTCATCTGCATGACGGATGGTAAAACAGAACTCTTCATTTGGGTTGTTCACATCAATATTCTTGAAAGTGAATTTTACCCCTAAACAAGAAGATTTCGTGAGGATATCAAAATTGGAAGGAACAACTCTAGGACAAAAAGAATTAACTTCAATTACCATGTCCACCTTCAACATGAAAACCAAGGATCCTATTGTACCAAGATATGGCCTCCTGGACTTCATCTTTAAGTTCATTGCTTTCATTTGATTTCTGTTCAGATGCCGCCAAAACTTTTTATGGAACAAAAGGAAAGAGGGGGGAAAGGGAGGGTGGTTAGGATAGTTCATACTTCGTAATATTTCTCAACGGAAAAAAATTCAAATTTAGTAAGCACAGAAATGCAAATAAAGGAAAGATAAGAAGAGACAGAAACAGATAAAAAAAAATATGCCCTCATAAAAACAAGTGCGGAAAATAATATACAGATTAAATGTTCAGGCCACACTAAGCACTCCTCCTGGAATCTCTTTCATTAATTCACAAAAGAAAGGAACTCAACATTAAAGAGAAGAGTCAGAAACAGATAAAAAATATGCCCTCATAAAAACAAGTGCAAAAAAAAAAATATACAGATTAAATGTTCAGGCCACACTAATCATCATGGAACATCTTACATAAATTAACAAAAAAAAAAAAAAAAAAAAAGAAAAAAAAAAAAAAAAAAGTGATTAGAAAAAAGCCATGGGAGAGAGTTTCTATAAAGAACTTCATGATTATGTTAATATTAACTTATGGAGAAACTAATTTATTTTTTTGTTCTCATATTTTACTCTCTTAGAAGGATTTTATGGAGAAACTCATCCAAACTCATTTGATAAGTATTGCATTTGCTACAGGATACAACAAT
>Ga0123340_1006110_pt1 | contig 11492 bp, 5 predicted proteins | sample SirMexnodulemix_FD_89961 | JGI IMG/M metagenome (GOLD analysis project Ga0123340, IMG submission 89961) | Root nodule microbial communities of legume samples collected from Mexico - Siratro Mexico nodule mix | ecosystem: Host-associated > Plants > Roots > Nodule | place: Mexico: Nepantla... | reverse complement strand
ATATTTTTAAAAAGTTAAATAATTAAAATATTAAAATATCTATATTATAAAGTTTTAGTTTAATCGAAAATATTTTAGAAAAATTAGAAACTTAAAAATTAATAAAATTATATTTAAAAAATGAAAAAGATTAAAAAAAATGGATTGAAGAACGAACGACTTGTCTCTGATAAAATGTTATAAAATTGATAAAGTAAAGCGAAATTGGATTTCACATAACGGTTTTCCCACATCTGAGCATTACATTGTATATTTAAGTGAATAAAATAAGAATAGGTTATTTAAATAAAAGTTAAAAACAGTATATTAAAAATTGAAAAAAGTCTAGTTCCTCAACTGAAATCACAAAATATAAGAACATATATTCAAGAATCAGGTACAACTTCACAACTTGTGTGCTTTTCCTAAATGAAAAATAAAGTGGTGTGTATAGCAAAAACAGAGTGTAAATAAGAGAACAAAATTTTGCAATTCTCACTTTGTTTTATTCACACAAAATTCACTTTGTTTTTCTTTCACTTTTTTCTAGAAAAGATACACAGCTGGATTTATAAATTGGAAGTAAGAGAGTATGCTGTGAAAAATAAATTCCAAGACATGTTTTCTGAAAGTAAATTTCGGAAGTGTGATAATTTTAAATAATTTTATAATTTGTATTAAATATTACATATCAAATTGCATATTTAAAAAAATTAAATAAAACCCGTCCGTTAATTAATTGCTTACTAAGGCACTATGCTGATATTTTATTTGTGGGACGTTTGATCATAACTTCGAAGTTCATTGCAACTTGTTACATCATAATCATTAACGTTGGCCGGTAGGGGAAAGAACCAGTTGCTCACTCCCATTATTTACGTATGTCGCATAACTGCTCTACAAGAAAATTCGTTATTAATCTTTAATTTTCTTGAATGGAACAAAACTATATGGTTGTAATTCAAGGAACTATAAAGAAATTTTCATTTTCCAGAAAGGCGTTTCGATAAGAAAAACAAAAAGCCACCAGAATCCCCCCACTGAAATTTTCCAAAGGAGATACACAAGAAAGAAAAATCCTATTGCATTCAAAATATACATATACATATCTGTCCTTTACGCATGTTACATAATAAAGAAAAAAAAAAAAAGTGGCAATATTGCACAGATAAATAAAATCACGATCTTTAGGGTGCCAAAAAAATTAGCTTTCGAGGGTTGGTGCCGAGGGCGAAGAGACCTCAACGTTCTCGCCATTAGAAGTATTTGATTTTATAAACGATCGAGCAACATCTAACATGACCTCAACTTCTTTCTTGTACTACATTGTTAAACAACAATAATTTTATTAATTAAAAGCGGCTAATACCTGCAGCTTGGAACTATTATATATGAAAAACTGTATCAACAAAACATCTACCAACCTCATTGACTGCCCCTGACTTTATTTTGGATTGCATAACACACCATTTCTTGAAATGTGCACCTGCAAGAAAGAAGGAAATGACTCGGGTTTTATTTTTTCACTTTGATATTTCCGTAATCATTTTCGTATTGGCTTCCCTTTAAGTCCTGGAATGGAATTTTAGCTTGTGCCTGATTCTAACATGCTAATCACAGAATTTGTTATCAATCCCAAGATCGCTCTAGTGAGTAGTAGGATGGCCAATATATTATTGTATAGACTAAATGCAAGTTAAACAATTTACGTTACCCAAATATATAGATGCTAAAAAAAAGTCAGTCTTAAATTAAACACACATTAACAGGAAAAGTCAAGTGGATGATTCTGTGACTCCGCAGGATGTGAAGGATCATTAATAAAGCCAATAAAAATCAGAACAGAACAGAACGGAAAGGTTGAACAGGTACAGCAGAGTAGGACTTCTATAAAACACGCTCACCAACAGAAAAGAAAAAAAAACTGAGTAGCAGTGGAAGTACAGATATTCCTCTATTCAGAAGACTTTCAAGAAAACTCAGTAGAGGACTTGAAGAAAAATAAACAGACAGAATATGTGGGTAAATTAGAGAAATGGGTGTGCCTGGAAATGCTGGCTCTGCGTGAATAAAGCTTAGCTGAGAAAATGGTTTCAAACCAATCAGGGTGTTCTCACGAAAGAGAAGGGGAAAAATCATGGAAATAACCCAAAAGAACAAATAAAATATAGTCAGCAATTTTTTGTGCTTGGTGATTAGCAGAAAACTGCATCATCAATGACACACTTAAATTGGGAATAGGATGTAAAAGCGGGACAATATTCAGGAGTTTCAACCAAAACTTACCCACTTTTATGTCCAGTGTACATGAGCTTTCATTAATTGTCTCCAAGCTCCATTTACAGTGTACCTAGTGGACCAAGAACATAAACTATCTTTTATCAGAAAAATATAATATAATATTACAAACAATAAGCTGGGAGACAAACATATCACAGATTCATGAAGGGACTATTATTGGTATGTTACTATTCTTTTTCAATATTTCATACCTTATTTACTAACTTTAGTCCTTCCAATTATCAGAGTTTAGCATCTAGGATTTTAAAACAGGTATTTTTGAAGGTTAGAACTCGTTCTTTCACCCTTTTGATAGGAAAGTCACAAATGGACATCTGATGATAACAGGTGTTTTTACATCAATATTTAAAAGTAGGTTGCAGCTTCACACTATTCTAAATGTGCTAAGCATCTATATGTGAAATACCAATGTGTCTTCAGAGTGTAAGTTAATGGATTAATTCTAGTATTACATTCAAATATATGTAGAATTTCATGGCTGAATTCAATGTTAGTCAAAATCACTTTTGCAATATGGATTATATTAAATGAATTATTAATAAAGAACTTAAAAAGTATGTGTCTGGCCCTTTCTTGTTCCTTCCTCCGTCATACCATCAAGTTTAAAGATTAAATTTACAACAATCAGTAGAATATGGTTTACGAGCAATGCAGACTCTTAAATGACAGAGCATCATACTCTTCCATTCAGGCAATAGGGAATTTTCCTGACTGCACATATCATATGTGAATCAGCCTCCATTATACTAATGAATAATAAAAACACATTTAGAAATGGAATGATTCAAATCTGATCATACATAGGAACAAAAATAAATTGAAAGAAGCAAGTACAGAAAACAGATGAGTATCCAGATAAGATATCCGAAGTATTCCCTACCTCAAAATAGGATCCAAATGGAACATCATGTGCCTGCTGCACGGTCTCAAACACCTAAAAGAAGTCACAAAATCATCCCGTTAGTTACTCTGAACACACCAAAGAAAAATTTTGTTTCTTCTTTTGGAACAGAGGTTGGTAGAAAAAGGAAAGGGGATGAGTTGCAAAAGCAAAGGAAGTTAACTAGACCACAAAAAAAGCTACCAACATTAAAACATAATCATTTATCATTATATTCTCCTTTGATATTTCATAATATGTAGTGAATAAACGCATCAGTCTAACCAGGTTTTTCTTGTCTGGTGATAGAACATGATGTTGCCACTCTGTCATGGCTGTATCTGGAGGGCACATAGGGCTGTTACAAAGTGATCTGAAGGTTATCTCTCGGACTTGACCATCATACTCATCTGCTGTATGCCACTGACCCATCTGTAAATATCATAACCATTGAGCCAACCAACATCTTAAGACCCAAAGTCACTTGGCTATCAAACATGTCAAAATACATGCAAAACAAACAAATATAAAGTTGTGCTTTCTTTATTTTCAATAAAAGAAAAATCTACAAAGGAAAAAGGAGAGAAGGGTCCTATAAGGGTGAGAATGCATCAACTCCAATATTCATATGCAAATGATTGATAGAGTAACCAACAGTATGAGAACTCCTAGAAGTGAGACTACCATTTATGAATGATATATTTTAATTCAGGAATGAAGGAAAGAGTTAAATCTAAAACTGAGCTTTTGAGACAAACATTGACATCAAAGGATTTTCTTTTTAGTATATGAGTAGACAGAGTATATGCATTTCAATTTTAGGGAGAAAGCTATCTCTTGTAATTGGAGAGCCCAAAACATTATAAACCACATTACAGGACATTATAACTTCAAATTTTCTATATGTTCAAGGAATCACAATAGCAATTGATAGCTTTCATAAGGAATCACAATAGCAATTGAAGAAAATTTACCACAAGATTAGTGTCCTTTCGTACTGAACGATATTTGCTAGTAAAATTTGAACCATCATTTAACAATAAGTTAAAAAACTGCTCAGCTGTGCAGGGAAAAACTTCCTGTAGAAGAATCACTAGTTATATATAAATAATTAAGCTGATAGTTAAACTCATGAAGATAAAAGATGAAAACAATGCCTACATTGTATATACCAACTAAAGCCTCTTCTTTGATAAAATGTGGAAGTTGTCCAGATTTTGACATGCTTTCTACAGGAGGCTTATCCAGCAGCTTATTTCCTCTTACAGAACTGCTATGTGCACGCTGCTCTGACTCCGCATTTTCCTATATAATGATAAATAAGAACACTTAATTGCTTGAACCTGTCCTCTATTCATACAAAAATTTTGAGGATAAAAAAAATAATATAAAATTGAAAGGAAAAAGAAAAATCTTCACATCGACCTCTATTTGCACATTAGGACTAAACACAGTTCATCATGGGTAAGATCTCATCCGGAGACATCTCCCTTGGGTTTATCAAATCAAATGATCAATTGGAAAATGTCCTCAACAAAAACCCCATTGAGAGTTCCTTGAATTAGTTATATAGATAGCAAGAATTCAAACTTGAGGGGTTGTTGGACATTAAACTTTATAAATAGTAATATTACGCGATATGCGCAACATGTAATTATGTCAATTAGGATAACCTTTATTCACTATATTTATGACTCAATTATAAATAAGAGCCTTTTCGGCATAGATAAGGAACATGCAATTCATCAAGTGTCCCTCCCTTATTTTTTCTATCTCAGCACTTGTATCGGTTTCATAATATGTTTCCAAAATAAAAGGCAAAAAGATTTTATTTCAGAGGGAATCGTAAACAATTACGGTTTAGGGAAAAAGCAACAGCATAGATTGTCATCAAAAATATATTGAAACTCTGGTTTCTCCCTCAAATGAGCACCCATCATTTTAGAGTAGTCAAACTCCTATGTTTGAATCTCTTCAAAGATTTTTACAATAAGAAGCAACTTATTCAAAGCCAACAAAACTAAGTTGATTAGGTAAGAGCTGTAACCTTCTTCTCAGCTTCCAACATTTCATGGAAATTCTTTGCTGCACGCTGGAGATTTCTGAAAGCATGATTCCTGTTCCAAAAGGATGCGAACATATATCTGACTCTACCTGAAATAATAAACAAGAAAAATGCCGACCTAATCAAATTATCTAACAAAGGCCATCTGTAATATGCAGTACTCACTTTTATTCACCAAAGAAAACCATCAACAGTAATTTTTTAAAAGAAATACCAGTAAAAATCAGAATAACATTACAAACAGTATCCAGCAATATAGTAATATGTCTGTCTATGAAAAAATGAAACTCAGTCAACAATAAAGGAAAATCCCCCAGCAACAAATGATATTGTTGTGATACATATAGAGAATGCGTAGAACCATAGTACCAAGTGGATGCAATCCCTTGAGCTTAATTGGATTGATTTATTTGTTAAAAATACGGACAAACTAAGCTTAATTGGATCGATTTATTTATGAAAAATCAGGACAAGCATTGAATTGAATCACAAATTAGAAATAAAACAAATTACTAACCATCAGGGCTTCCCAAAGGAGGGACGCCATGTCCACCAGCACCCATGCGAAGTATAATTGTTATAGCAGGATTAATAAATGCATGTTGACTCCTTCGAATCTTAAGAAGAAGTAGAATAGTTACACCAGATGAAAGTTTTAATTTGACTGAAATATTTAGTGAGGAGAGAAAAAGAATTAGAGATCATACCTCATCTATATCTTCAAATGGAATAAGCACCTGTCAAATATTTCAAAGAAATTAGTATTAGAACCAAAATTAGAAAAGCACAGTAAAAATACAAAGAAACAAAGAAAAAACAAAAAGTCACAACAAATAACAGATTGGCAGTGTCGATAAGTAAGAAAGGGATTTTTTCCAATAGTAGTATATATTAATAATACAGTTTCATAAAAAGTAAAGGTCCAGGCAAAGCCATATGACTATTAATGCAATTGTTTCTCCAGAAGAGAAACTTCACATGAAATCTAAACTACTCTTCAACTCAAATTTTTTTAATGACATCATGAAACATTATCAGAAAATCATAAAACTAAACCACCCAACATGAGTGATGTATCAACAACCTCCAACAAGAAGCAATGTAGTGTGCTAGTAGTGTTCACAACTCAAACTTGACAAAACAGAAGTATAGTCTTACCTTCATTTGCTTTGAGAACACATTGGAGTGAAAGCAAATGTGCCATGCTGAGACATACATACGACCATGGTACAAGAATGACCTCTCAAGTGCACAAGAATAACTATGATCAACAACCTGAAAAATATGCTTCACTTGTCAGATCAACAAAATTCCATATTAGTAATTGTTAACCAGAGACAAATTCTGTCAGAAACCTCGTCTGGATGAAGAGAAAATATTGTCTGAAGAGGCCCTGGCTTTTGATGGACTACAGTGGGCCCCGGCCTTTCCAAGGGTGGGATCCTTCTTCGAGGGTTGGCTCCTCCATAGCCATTTATCCTATTAGAGCAGTAATGAATATAAGAGACCAACAAATGATGATGATAATAATAATACTTCAGATGAATAGAAAAGAATAGAGACTAAATGATTCCCCTCTTTTAGGTTCACATTGGTAGTTCAGATACAAGAATAAGAGGGTAGAGAAAAGAATAAGAAAGGTCATATCTAGAAACTAGGTACAGCACAAAGCACACAACATCATTTCAATAAAGCCTATTTAAGATGACCTATTCTAACAATAATAATATAACACCCAAAGTATCTAGCACCAACATAAATCATATGATACATACATTTTTTCTTTAAATAATAAGAAAAGGCTCACCTGGAAGCATTTCCAGATAGTTTTATTGTTTTTATATGAAGACAAACCTGCCATGCAGTTACATATTAATAGTCATGCTTTTGAAACATAAAATGTATTAGAACCAAAATGCAAATAAAACCTTTAAAACCACACATAATTCTTCTGACAGGAGGTTACCTGCCCTGATGGACTATCCAAAGTATGCCACACTGCACCGGTCTGACCTTCACTTTCAACCGGAACAGTCACTGAACCAAGAACAGCACTTTTCCAAATTATATCCCAGTCATAAATTGTGACATTGATCTGCTACGTCAGCAGGGAAAGAAGTCAGTTTCACGAAAACCTACATAACAGATATAATCTGTCAAATAAGAAGCTTGTCCGACATAATGCAAGAAATATGCTGGCACTCCTTTATAGATATCAATCCCACAACATGCTAAAAATTTTCTGTTTGATCACTATACTTAGCTTCAAAAAGTTACATTTGCATAGGAATATTTATTTCCATTATTCTTCTCATCAGTTTTCTTTGTCTGAGTTTAGAAAAGAAACTGTATTTCCACACTAAACCCTCAAATTTGGAGTAAGCTAAGTTTTGGTCCTCCAGATTTAAAATTAATCATGTTAGTTTCAGTAATTAGAAAAAAGCTTTTTTAGCCTCTGCATCAAACATTTGACATACATGGCTGATGGATCACAAGTCATTGACATGATAAATCTTGCATTCTTATCATCAAACACCATATCACATTTACTTTCCTTTCAAAGTATTAATTTTGATGACATTTAGGTAGATTGTGTTTGGGCGGTAGGACTAAAAAAGTTTTTTTTTTCTTAATTAAAAGGACTAAAAAGATCAGTTGGAGCAAGATCATATTTACCCCAAATTTAACGTCTACAAACTTATTTAAGCTATAAATTTATTTGAAAACACACAACTAGAATCCAAATGAGTAAAAGATTATTAATAACAAACAACAACAACAACAACGATCTTTGTAGGTGGCATTGGCAGCATGGATCAAATGACACTATTATGTGCCATCATAAATCATGTCAATACCAAACCATGTAAATCAATATACTTCTAATGGTTTCACTTGAAGTTTTCTTGGTCTCCCCCTAACTCTAATTCTATGTATTGAACTACTGTCAGGAGCCAAGAATTGAAAAAAAGAAAAAAAGAAATAAAGATTTTCATTGAGAAGAACAAAAAGAACAAGAAGTAGGACAGTACTCTCTCCTCCAAGAGTTTCCCCTTCACAAAGGATTTCCTTTCACAAAGAGCTAATGCTTAGTCTACAAAATGAACATCCATCCCCTCTCCTCTCCTTATATCCTAACAAACTATCCTGCTCCATCTAATCTACTCTTTCCTTATATTAGGGATTCTACAGGTCTTCACCGCATATGCCCAAGCCACCGAAGATGAGACTGCACTGTCTTCTCCAGAATAGTTGTTACCCAAAATTTCTCTTTAATGCATCATTCCTGACACATTTTTTTATTAATTACAGTGGCAATAAAATAGTGTCATTTCATTGTAGTGAATAGGTTACATTGCCCATGAGATAAAACCACTCATATATCAAAACAGTTATATAGAAGCATTATCCACTATAAAAAATATATATTATTACATTAAATGTAAATTTGTCCTCTAAGAACGTAAAATCAAGGTAAAAAAGAACAGAAAGAAAAATTAAAAATCGTGGATAGGTGATAATTACTCCAATTCAACACATATGTTAGATAGATGATAAGCCAGATACCTGGACAGGAAGTTCATCAACAGAAAAATTGAACTCCTCGCCCCACATTGGATTTCTTGAACCAGGGACCATGGAACTGCATCAGCACACCAGGGCCCAATGAACAATGTTGAGCAAAAATATTGCTTTTGAGAAGATATGCTGAGTATGAGAAACGTATTATCCTATCCGTATGTCACACTTCTAACAGACTCTGACAGTGCACATTCCTTATTTTTTTGTCATTATATGGTCAATTCAGATAGTACATGCTTTAAAGTAATTATGAAACAATAAATATACAAATATATATATGTATGCAATCACATAGATATATGGGTGCAGTACACTTATTCCCAAGCATCAAAGTATTATTCCTCCTAATTCAAACTAAACTTACGGAGAGATAAATTCAAATAAAGGAGGGAAAAAAGCAGATCAACTAACCTGAACCGCTTTTCATTGCCACATGTGATGATAGCATAAGGATCCGATGTGCCATTTAAGTTTGCACCAACAAGATTCTTAGCAGCCAACAGTTCTAACTTCAAAGAGAATTTGAAAAAAAAAACCCACATATCATCAATAGATTCCAGCATATATATACTGCAAGACAAGTTGCCTTCTTCCCTGGGGAAGGAGGTCCAGACTATACATTGCTAGAAAACCTAATTACCTTGATCAGGTACCCTGAACTGCCTTGAGAATCCACTTTAGGCTGCCCCATCTACAAAAATAAGTGCAGAACTGCATGTCAACAAGTTAAAAATTACCCCACAAAGCAACTATCAGGAAAATCTAGAGCCACTAAGTTATAAACCCAAACAGTACTTTTGTTCTTGACACAAACGCAAAATAACTAGTGATTATTCACAATCCTAAGGAATTCCTAGCAGAGATAAAACTGAATGACAACCAAGTTCAAAATTACTCCGTGAAGTAACTAACAGAAAGGTTGAGACACTAAGTTAACAGCATTTCTATTCTTGACAAGCCACGTATGCAAACGAACTAGTGATCACAATTCACAATCCTAACGAACTCGTAGTAGAGACAAAACTGAACGTCAAGAAGTTAAAAATTTCTCCGTGAAGCAACTGTCACGAGAATTTCAAGCCATTCTAGTGATCACAATTCACAATTATAACGAACTCGAAACAATTGAACCCACGCAACTGCTCCACTTCAGCGAAACTAATCAATTCCACTGAAACCACAGAAAAATAAAAGGAATTCGAAAATAAATGCAAGATCATTCTATAGAACAAAACACAAGTGATCGTCAGAACAGATTAACTAAAACGAATCTCCACAATCCTTCCGTGATTTAAAAACAACACAACAGAAACATTAACGAAGCATTGGAAGTAACCGAAGAACTCAGAAAAGAACGAAAATAACCTTGTCCTTATCGTCGGAGACATCGACGGCGGCGGAATTGTCAGGAAGCGACGGATCGGCTTGGAAGTGTCCAGTTCGGGCGGCGAAGAAGCGATAGGCGATTATGACGAAGACGGAGGCGGCGACGGCGACTTTGATCTCCCATAGAGAGGGAAAGAGAAAAGCGAAGAGCACGGAATCAACGGTCCAGTTCATGGTGGCAACGTAAACAGATAGAGTAACTGAGGAATCAAACATAGAGTGATGAAGGAGTTGTTCTAGGGTTTAGGGAATGTTACGAAGCCATGGGAAGAAGAAGGAAGAGGAAGAAAGAACAAAGAGAGTCAAAGTTGGACCGTTGGAAGGAAAGAAAGAGAGTGTGAAGTGTCAAACAACTGCACTCTTCTTCTTGCCTCCTTGTTTTTCTTGCCTGAATGAACTAAACGGCAAGGATATCATAAAAAAATTGGGATTTAGACTTTTAGACACAGTAATATATTCCTTGTAGTTAGTGTAATCATAATTTCCTGGAAATAGTGTAATCATAATTTTATGTCACCAAAATAGTATATCTTTTATTAATCTCCAATATCATGCATGTAAATATTTCATTAACTCAAATTAAAACATAAATCAATGATATTACATGGAATTAATTATGAGAATATAAGAGCGTGTGAACTTTCACATGAATGAATAAAAAATATTATAATGTAGATTTAAGAGAAAAAAAAACATTTTTAAAATTAACTCTTTTTAGTCAGTTCGATTACTTAAATTAATAAATATGCATTACGATAGTATACAATTTTTTTCACGTGTTTTACCCTCTTTGCTATTTTTTTTTATCTTTTCATTAAACTAAAAAGGACTTCTTGGAGGCGATACTATCAAAATCGATCCAAATATTGAATCAATTGAGATCCTAGGCTAATAAGTCAATGGTGGAACGGTTACATTGTTAATTAAATTGATTGATATGGTATAGATTAAAAAAATTAAAATTATATATTTAATATAATTTGATATATCTATATTTTAGATTTAAAATATATTGTTATAATATATTCAATGTCTCATAAAAAAGTTTTAGAATAATACAAATATTACTACGATGATATAAATATCGGTAAAAACAGATATTATGGAATTTATGTGTTTAGGTCATAAAAATAGTTAGGACAATTAAAAAATATTATCTGTACCATTATAAAAAAAACACACACCACCATTTCGTAATTTATGTTTATAAAAGATAACTGTACATAATTTCTTACAATTTTTTAAATTCAAATAATTAACCACAATAAAAAATTACCTACATAACAAAAAAAATTACCT
>Ga0123340_1006108_pt1 | contig 11492 bp, 4 predicted proteins | sample SirMexnodulemix_FD_89961 | JGI IMG/M metagenome (GOLD analysis project Ga0123340, IMG submission 89961) | Root nodule microbial communities of legume samples collected from Mexico - Siratro Mexico nodule mix | ecosystem: Host-associated > Plants > Roots > Nodule | place: Mexico: Nepantla... | reverse complement strand
TTCATATATAAAACAACAAAATCCAATATACCACATTTAAGTTTCTCAATAACAAATAAAATTCATTAATAACAGTAAGTCTCTTTTAAGAAAGTGAATAATAACATAAAAATGTTTAATATTTAAGTAATCTATAATATCGAACAATAATGATATGTTACGTATAAAATTGTATTTATTAATATTTATGTAAAAAAATTAGAGAAAAATATTAAAATAATCCTTTTTCTTTTTTTAGTTTTAAAGAATAAAAAATTATTTCAAATAATGTAAAATGACTTTGTTGATTGTTTTTCATCCTAGTATTATAAAGATCAAAGATGTAGAAGCTTATAACATCAGGAAGTAATTAAATTTAAGTAACAAGTTTAAATTTTATTGCTACTTCTTCTGGTAGAATTAGATGTCACAAAATAATTATATTCACTGTATTAGAGAGAAGGGTTAAATGCACTTGAAGATGATAAAAAGTTCTTCATCTTCATAATAGTCTTTATTTAATCATCTTCTCATTTTTATAAGTTCAATATAAGACTCAAAGTACAAAATAACTCTCAAAACCGTTTCATAAATTTCATATTTCCTATATAATCAAAGTCAGAATTAAAGTGATAAATATTAGTATTTATAATATAATTCCTACTCTAAATGTACTCAAACTAGTTAAATGAAATGTAAGTGGAGATTTAGATCTCTCCTTAACTATGGTAAAAAAGTAAGAAACAAAAACACAAAACATTTGAATTTTGAAATGTATAAAAAATAAAATCTAAACAATTTCAAAGGATGAAATGATTTAGGAAGATGATACTTGTAAGTGTCTGTGTTTGTGATTTGAATAGTGATTTTTTCCTTGATTAAGAATTACATATTCAATTTGGGTTTTAATTTGAACTTTCTAATGCTTATTTCTTCTTCTCTTCTTTCACATCATTTGCTTCATTGTTGGTTACCTTTCATATTGTTTTCATATTGTTTTCTCGATTTTGTGAAAGTTTAACTAAGTTTAATAGAACTAAATCATAAAAATTATAAGTCCAAAAAACAAAAAAATAAAGAAAAATGATGACTCTTTTGTTTAGTAAGAATATCTTATTTTCTCATGCTTCTTTTGATTCTTATGTGAATGTGTTGCTCATTTTCTTTTATGTTACTCATGCACTTATGACAATTTGTTTATGGATGTTTCACTAATAAAAAGGTTTGCTTAATCCAAAGCTCTTGAGAGATTTCATAAACTTGTCAGCCGGTGAACTAAGTGCCATTATTAGTGATAAGGATGTGTGAGATCTTAAATCTACACAATTAACTACTTAATTTTTTTTATTGATATTATAGTCAATGATTTCGGTTCAACACACTTTATAAAGTATTTAACTTTGACTACAAGCAAATTAAGTTGGCAAACTAGTTGTGGGAAAGTGTTAAGGATATCAATTTGTCATTTGTGAAACGATAATAGGAAAATTATTTGGCAGAGGTACTTTGTAGTTGCTATTTGATATATCTCATGTAATTCTAGTTTAGACTTTTGTTGTAATGTTCATATTTCATTTAGATTAGGGTCTCACTAAATGCATTGACTTAGAGTCCTTTGGTAAAAGGATCCACAAACATTCTTTCATTAAGTTATGGGATCTTGACAATGATTCCTCATAAATGCCCAATGTACAATTTAAGTGGCTACCTTGTGGTTGTTTCATATTGAACAAGTCTACTATCTTAATGAGCTTAGTCATATTTGTGACAAAATGAATGTTGAATATACTAGAAAACTTTTTAAATGAAAAAAATTGAAATATCAGGTAAGTCTTTGAACCAATCCAATGTAGTGTTTCATAGTGTATCAATAAACATTTTTGTATCAAACCCCATTTATCTACTTGATATCAATAGTTAGGCATATAATATTTTAAAATGACTATCTAAATCCTGGATCCTCGTACCTTGAAAACCATGCAACAAAAATTTTGTATCAAATTATTGTTATATTAGCTTTAATTTAGTCTCTAATGTCTTCTCGTTCCACATGTGTGTCTTGAGAATTTGTTATGCTTTTGTGTTGATTCAATGTGGTGGCGGAATTCCTCTGTTTCCCTATGCAATATTCCTTTTTTTTGTTGAGCTTCATCCACCCTCTCCTTAGCTTTTTCATTTTGTTCATGATAGACATGATCTACTACATAGTGGAAACCCCACCATCGTTATCTAATTAGATAGTGTTTTTTTGAATTTTTATCTTATTCTTACAAGAGTTTGGAAAAGAAAGAACAATTTTATTTAGCTAGAAACAGATACAAAAATGTTTCAATTAAAAGTCTTATACAATATTGTTCTAGCCTCTAGCCCCGTTTTGGATCGTTCTTGGCTAATCCAAATAAAAGATATTTTTTTAGTATTCCAACACCCAATATTTATACCTTCTTTCTAATTATTATTAGTAATAATCAAGTATTAAATTTTAATCACTTAATCGAGACGAACATAATCAAATATAATTATAAAGAATTATAGTTTATGTGGATTATAATTTTCTAACAATTAAATTGGACGCCTAGTAAATGGATATTTTCATTTTGGGGATAAAATTCATCCCACGCTCAGACGGACAAATACCATAAAAAAAGCATTTACAATTAGTTGTTTATTTGATAATGTTTTCCTCGTTTTTATAGGCACGTGAACGGTTGTGATTTAGTTATTCTTTAGTTATGTTATGCTTGACCTCCACAACAACTATCTACTTACAACTTAAGTCACAATGTACCAGTGCCACAATCTAAATGGTCTAAATGATTATGATATTATTCCTACGAGTTAAAAGATTGCATCCAATCGAATTCGATTGTTTGTTGGAGGTTCCAAGAAATTGAAAATATGAAAGTTCTACCGGATCGCATAAGTTGATATCATTTAAATAATTTAACAAGAATAACATTTTTCTATTAATATATTTCTTAACTTGAAAAAGTTAAATTATCCATTTTTCCATAATAAGAAAATTAAAAAACATAGTTTTCCAATTTCAAATTTACTGACAACTGAAAATTCCCTTTTTTTTCAAACAAAGTTGTCTATCGAAAGTGAATAAATAAAAATAGATAAAATAACAAGCTTTAACTTATTATATATAATAAGGGAATCTTGTAGCATTCCTCCTCCGTGTGAATTTTGTTTAGTCATTATAATAATAGTTACAAAATTAAAGTCACTTAAATTTTATTTATGAAAAAAAATGTTATAAATTTTCATATCAAAAGCTTGTTTACAACAATTAATTAAAATGGAACAAGTACAATATAATTGTTTCACTCACAAACTGACAACATTCAAAATAACACTTAATTATTTTCCACAACTTACTTATTTAATCTCTCCCAGAGTCCAACATAAGCCACTTAATCCAGCTTTCATTTGCTACTTCAGGTTAAAAAATAAAAATGAATTCAAAACAGACGAAAACTACTATTATGCAGAAATCATCTCTTATTGAGATTTAAGGTATTATTCTCAGCTTTCAATACAGACATCGTATATTATTGAGTAATGAAGAATAAAATGTTTATCATCAAAATCATGCACTTACTGAACCCTTTTTCACTTGCACTTGTCATTTCATCATATTTCATACTTGGTGAAACAATCCGTATAAATCATCCATAGAAGTGATTTAAAAAGTATATTAATAAACACGAGCTTTAGGAGGGAATGTTTCCACCTCATCGTCCAACGTGTTCATGTGCACTGGCCTGTAATCTAACCGGACCTTCTCATTCTCCCAATATCTGCAAATCAATGCACAAAAGCTCAGCTAGCAAAAGCAAAGCACCTCGTAGACGCAAGTATTTTGATCATCAAAAGTGCTTCGGTAAATCAAGCAAACCAAATTCATTTTTGTTTAAGAAGACCAACAAGCCCTGCACTTTACAATTCTGCCTTGACAAAGCAAGAAGCCTAATGGATCACTAACCAGAATATATATACCATGCCCACGGATAGCAGAACAATTAAAATACATCACTCACCACCTGTCCTTGTTTTGATAGCTCTGTACTTTAGTGAATATGAAAATTTGAACTAAAATTACTATATTCAACAGAAAAACATTTGTCGCAATTCGCCACCAAAAATCAATGCATGCTCGTTTTTGAACCATGCCACCACTTCAAATTTGATGGGGTTTACTAAATAAAAGACAGCAAAGACATTGAACTGAATTACATAAAGGCTTATCCCTTCCTGCAATGAAAAGTAAACTACCCAGAGAACGGAGGTTCTCCAAGAAAGGATCACTTAAAGATGGTAAAAGTACCAGATACTGTCAATTAAAAATATTATTCCACTTGCGCCACTGGTTTATTGATTGAATTTTCTACTAATTCAAGAGAATCAAGACGCAAGCTCTTATGCACTTACGAATCAACAGGATTGTATACATTAAAAGCATCAGGATTCCCACTAGAAATGAAGAGAACCAACTCAATCCAAATATCTACTGATGTAAATAGCAAATTAATTGAAACATGACTTACCCCAAAGTGTGTTTCATCCAGTTTTCATCGTCTCTTTTCTGTAAATTAAAAGCAAGCACCGTATTCAATCAGACCGACTATTCATATTAATGGGGTGAAATATATACAGCAGTTTATACTAACCGTGAAGTCCTCACGGGCATGAGCACCTCTACTTTCTTTTCTTGCTTCAGCAGAGTGCATGGTGATGCAAGCATTAATCAAAAGATTTTCCAACTCAATGGTCTCAATCAAGTCAGAGTTCCTGAGAATATTGAGCCATGGAACTCTTAAAATGAACAAACAGATTTGATTCCTTGAAATAATAGGGATCCAAGTGACATCAGACAAAGAATTTTTACCATATCAAACCTCGATCCTTCAACTTGACATCATGGAAGCTCTCCCATGTTTTATCAATTAATTGACAACCTGTTACAGGGTAGATGATATTCAAATAAAGTAGATAACTATAGGAGCAGTAAAGGTGATACGTGTACTTTAGGAAAAGGAAGGGGATAAGAAGAACAATTATTATTGATCAACAAAGTGCTACCTTCTGCTAATGTTTCTTGGGTACGGAACACAGCAGCATTGTTTTGCATTACTCGTTGCATATTCAACCGAATTTTGGAAGTTGGCAATGACCCATTTGAATTTCTCAATTTGTCCAGCCAAGCAATTGTTTTCATACCAGCATCTTTCTCTAAAGGCTTTTGTTTATCTCCTGAAAAATATAAAACAGGTGAATTTTTTTCACCTCATTTCAGCGTGCACAATCTATTTAATAACCGACAATGAATCTTGCCTGGCCTACAGATTTCTGCAACTCTATTTGCACACGCTCTACCAAAAACAACAATGTCAAGAAGTGAATTTGCACCAAGCCTATTGGCACCATGAACTGAAGCACAGGCTGTTTCCCCCGCAGCCATTAATCCAGGAACTACTGCATCTGGATCATCACCTTTAATAGTAACCACCTGAATAAGAAGAAAGGCATATTAGACCACTTTTTTTTTCATTTTTTCCCTTTGTTTTAAAGAAAATTTAAATGAAAATATAACAAATCCAAAAGACAAGATAGCACGCCATAAAGCAAACAAGTAATCAAGTATGCCATAAATCAAAATTAATAAAAGATATCAGTATTTGCAATGTGATAGACGCAATGACATACATATTCAAATTCCTAGAGAAGTAATTTAAGAAATAAATAGGTATCAATTATTGGCAAGGGAAAATTGAAATAAACAAGAGTCTCCCTCATAGACAGAATGCAAGTTAGTTACAATACGCACGCACACATAAATACATATAGTAATGGGAATAATGTAACGCTACAGGTACAAAATGATTCTCAAAAATATTAGAAAGACATTTAGGTACCAACTTCTTAACCGCGGTTTTCTGATAACTTCATGACCACAACATTTTTCAACACATAAAGATGTCAATCTCAGCTTTATATCCGTTTCCAACTGTTCCTATAGAAAACATCTAACTATCTAACTCAACTATTTAGGTGTTTAGCGATAATACAAATTAAATAGAAAATTGCTTTAATAACATAGAATAATGCAATCCATTCTGGCACATTCTGTCTCTCTTTTTTTGTGTAAGGTACATAACTACAAGGCAATGTAAAGGTTGGAGTCATCAAAATAAAACCCAACAATTATCTGCTGTTGTCTTCTTGTCAACTATTATGCATCAAGTAAGCCGAGAGAATAATTTGTAATAATAGTAAACAGTTGCTCTAGAAAAAAAAAAATATATATATATATAGGCATGACAGTTGACTAATTAAATTTATTTTTTATTTTTTAATATGTTTCTCACATTTTCTTTTTCTTTCCTTTTCTCTAATGGAAGTTAAACAATTAGGTTTAACATCGTACCTCTCCATGATGATTCGTGGGAATACCACCCATGTTATAATGCACTGTTGGCAAAACAGGAATAGGTTCCTTAGTAACATCCACGCCAGCAAAAATAGCAGCTGTTTCAGAGATACCAGGTAGTCTCTCCTTGAGAACATCTGGGGGTAAGTGATTCAAATGGAGATAGATGTGATCTTTCTGGGGTCCTGCAAACAATTTCCAGTGTCAAATTAATTGTCGAACTGAACTGGAAGGTCAAGGTTCAAGAAAATATCGTGCATACCTAGTTTCTAGAAGACATAACGTCCCACTAAAATCATATAGCCACAATTATATACAACCACAAACTAAGCACAGTTATATGCTAGAGTATTTCTTTTGTTTTATCAGAACATACCTACACCACGGCCTTCCCGGATTTCCATAGTCATTGATCTGGAAACAACATCTCTTGATGCAAGATCCTTTGCAGTAGGAGCATAACGTTCCATAAACCTCTCGCCCTCACTGTTCCTAAGAATCCCGCCTTCACCTCGAGAACCTACAAAGTCCAAGAAAGAAATGAAAAGCAATATATATTACAACTAAATTGACCAAAGTACATAACTGTCAGTACAGTATACAATCAAAAGGTAGCCTATATGTAAATAAGAACTAAGACATTCCAACCTTCCGTGATAAGGCAGCCCGCTCCATATATGCCTGTAGGGTGAAATTGCACAAACTCTAAATCCTTCATAATTTATGACAAGAAAATGTTAAAACACTTGCTAAATAAGATTTCAGCTTAATAACAAAATTTGCAAAGACCAAAAATAGACCTCAAGTGGGATCCCAGCACGAGCAACCATGGCATTGCCATCTCCAGTGCATGTATGTGCTGAGGTGGCAGAAAAATATGCTCTACCATAGCCCTGATGCAAAACAGAAGATTAACACATACATGCTCATAACAAATACAATGATAAACTTCAATGTCTAACATGCAAAAGAGAATAATGTACCCCTGTGGCCAAAATTGTTGAAGCTGCTTGGAAACGGTGTAAAGTTCCATCCTCCATATTCAAGGCAATCACTCCTTGGCAACTACCTGTATTTCCAATAAGGAAAATTTGTTAACTTTATCATCAACTCCAACACATAGAGTCAGCAGGCAAAGTGAGAAGGAAATCTAAATTCTTTAGGTTTCCCAGATATGCACAAAAAACTATAGTTTTTCAGTTTTTACTTTGTACTATACCGTTGCACTGGTTAACTCTAATTTCAAGATTAGCTGGGAAAAACATGTGACAAATCCCCCATGTTTGCAATTGTATTTTGAAATAGCTTTCCTAGCCTTGTGGACAATAGTGAAGTCTTATTCCTATAAACCCATACTTTCCTTATGTGCATTTTAGTAGCCATTGTCATGCAGAAGAAAAATAGTGAACTATTTATCTTTGAATTATAACTTTGGCAAACTGAAGCTCTTTTCCTTTGTCAATGATACAAAAATTGTTAGAGTTTGGCGGATTATTAACAAATGCTCAAACATTTGAGCAGTTGAAAGAAAAAATAAGACTAAAAAATGCAAATGTGGATGCATAAAATCTACTTGAAGGATATAATTCTCCTGCAGCATAGTACAGGAAATTTCCTAGTCGTCATGTGCTATTAAATCCTTTCCTATGAGTGCTGATACGTTGTCCCATTAACCCATTGCGAATTGTTCAGAGAAAGAAAACTATTTTCTAAGAACCTTACCATCACTGTTCATTAATAGATCTAGTGCAAAATATTCCACAAAAAACTGGGTATTATGTCTCATAGCTTGGCCGTAGAGAGTGTGCAATAAAGCATGTCCAGTTCGATCAGCAGCACATGCACAACGATATGCCTGACCACCTGTCGCATAGCAACATAAAAAATGTCAAAATCAGAACTCTCAGATAAAAAGTGCTAATATTTCATCATCTCCATTTACCTTTTCCAAAATTCAAGCTCTGACCACCAAATGCACGCTGATATATTTTTCCATCTTCAGTTCGTGAAAATGGCAGTCCATAATTTTCAAGTTCAATGACTGCTTTTGGTGCCTCCCTACACATATATTGGATGGCGTCTTGGTCCCCTGCAGAACACGGAGCTTACCTTTTCATATCCAAAAAAGAAACAAAAGAAAGAACAGACAATAAAAGAGTCTCTGCTTTCCATGATACTCATAAAAGCAAACTAATCACCTTCTAGTTATATGAAAATTTTGTAGCACAAAAGGAAAAAGTTTAAAATTTTAAGATAGAGTGAGTTCTTACCAAGCCAGTCACTTCCCTTGACAGTGTCGTACATGTGCCACCTCCAATCATCTTCAGTCATATTTCCCAATGCAGCATTTATACCACCCTACACACAAATTTGTTGCCATGCATGAGCATAATCAGTATATTCGATTCAGAAAAAGAGGTTGGTGGGGTTAGGCCAACCTAATCCACTTTGAGCATCAACCAGTACTTCAACTAACCATACAAATACAACATAAAACTATGGTAAGAAAAGGAAGAAAAATCCTCATTCATCATTTGAAAACAATAGCCAAAATGATGGCTTTCATCCCCTAAAAATGGTGTCAAACAAAGATGAAGTGTCTTATTGAGTTAGTGACCATAAGACAGTAAGCGGAATACATTACATCACCTATCCCACTATAACCAGTGTAATATCAAATTTATAACATGCCTAAAAGTTTCTGTGAGTATAGATAATAAATTAAAAGAAGTTAGTCAAGTTACCTCTGCTATATTCATCTAGTTAAAACTAGGGGTGGTCAAAATGATTGAACAGAATTGAATTATAGTGAAATTGCACTAAACTCTAAAAGTGGTTCAACAAAACGAAACTATATGATTGTTTAAATGAATTGAACTGCATTACAGTTGAGATAGTTTGAGTGAATCAAACTGAATTACTCTGAATTGTTTTTGAATTCCTATATGAATTGTTTGATGAACTGCTACCAATGGACATATTATTTTAAAACATATTTTTCAATCTTACAAGATATAATTCAGTTTAATTCAAAGTGTTCTATTTAAAGAGCAATTGAATTCAGTTTTCTTTCAAAGCAATTCAGTGTGAATTGATTCAATTCAAATTTTTTTAACAGCCCAAATTAAAACCACACCAATACCCTCATTTGGTGGTCCATAAAGAGAGATTAATTTAGAATAAATAGTCAAAGTAGCGCCCCTTCAAGCTATAGGGCTTATTAGTTCCAAGAAAAATGGAAATAGCATTCAATATCCATGAATGAGTGTATTTCGTCAAAACCAAATTGCTCCACATCTCATGATCCTCTGTGACCAACAAACTAATTTATTAACCCTTAATAAATGAATAACTACACGTATACAGACAACATGTCCCACAGTAAAAGCAAGCAACCGAAATAACAAAAAAAAAAGGAGTCGGTAAAAAGGGAAAATCGTGAATTGTGCCAAACACGTAACATGCATTAACACAAACGTGGAAAGTGGGAGAAGAAGATCTCGCACCTGAGCTGCAACAGTATGCGAACGAGTTGGGAAGAGCTTCGTGATGCAAGCAGTGTTGAAGCCATGTTCGGAGAGTCCAATGGCGGCTCTCAGCCCTGCACCCCCAGCACCCACGACAACCGCATCGTACTTGTGATCCACCACGTTGTAGGAGGAGGTCCCACCACTCTGCACACACAACGACCGAAAAGACGCCGTTTAGAAAAGAAAATTTACATGGACGAATCGGAAATTGATAACGGAGAGATAGTTAGAGAGAATTGATGGAGTGATTCGCACAGAGAAAAATCTTGACACGTGAGATCTCAGTGATCGGTGATTCGCACGAGCCACGCACCGCCACATTTCGAAGCACAGTTGTCGTTCGTTATCTCTTATTCGCTGTGTTCTGCCTCGGGGCGACTCTCTGTTCTTTCTTCTACTCCTTCCTAATTTATATGTGTGGTTATTTTTTCAGTGCTTTTGGGTGTGGAGTTCTAATTTGAGAGTGTTTGCATCCCTGGTTGCGTAGTTTGGTGTACGTCTGGCGTTTGGTTTGGACAAGTAGCAAATGGAAGAAACTAATTTTGATTTTGAGTTTTAAAGAAATTGAAATTTAATAAAAATTAGGAGCGGAATGTGATTAGGTTAGTAAGGCATGAATATAAGAGAAGGGTTTTGGTTGGTAGGGAAGAATGCATGGATATTATGGAACGGTAGTAACAGAAGTCGCGAGCACTGCGTGAGATAGTAAGAAGAAAGTGAAGTGGTCCACGTAAGATATTTCATAGAGAGACACGTGGCAAGGCAAGAGTGTTTGCATAGTGAAAAAACGAGGATGGGTGGTGTTCTTTATGCCACGACTGACATGATATAGATTGTCCACGTAGCCTTGAAACGCACCGTAACATCCCAAAGCTAGATATGATCATATGAATATAATGCTCTAATTTACATCACAGATTAAATGGACGGGAAACGTATGGGAGAAGGAATTTATTCCATAAGCACTCTGTATTAGCTTTTTAAAAAGACCAAGAAGAAGAAAGAGTCAACATCAAGGCCTAAAGCCGAAATATTATCACCTAAATGAATTAGATTTCAAAAAAGTTGTGATCTTAATTAATATATATATATATATATGAAATAGAAAGTTAAATTAACGCAAATTTTATTGTTTTTTTTATGTAAATTCTAAGTAAAGTTAGCATTAGTTTTATTAGAATTTTAACAGATTTTATGTGTTATTTAAAAGAAGTATTATTTATTAATTAAAAGGATAGATAACTAAATAAATTAATAATAAAAGATAAAATCTAACATCACTAAGGCATCGTTCCTTTCCTTCTACGACGGAATTACAGTCAAATACTCTTTGCAAAGAAAGTTTATATTAAGTTTATATTTTAAAGAATAAAATAATCTTTTAAGTGTTGAATTCAAGAACATTTTGATGTAACAGTAATTCTTCACACAAGAGTTAAGAATTGCGGGGTCGCATTTTAACTACAATTTTTATATATTTAATTTATTAATATTTATATTATAATAAAATAAATATAATTAATTATATAATATATTATAATAATAAT
>Ga0123340_1006095_pt1 | contig 11505 bp, 9 predicted proteins | sample SirMexnodulemix_FD_89961 | JGI IMG/M metagenome (GOLD analysis project Ga0123340, IMG submission 89961) | Root nodule microbial communities of legume samples collected from Mexico - Siratro Mexico nodule mix | ecosystem: Host-associated > Plants > Roots > Nodule | place: Mexico: Nepantla... | reverse complement strand
TATATATATATATATTAGTTTAATAGATGCATATAATCATCTTCCGCTAAGATTCCGGTTGCTAGACTTGCTGAGGGTCTCTTTCAATTTTTCTTAATTTTCACAAGAATCATTTCTCTCGTGGTTTTTAGTTGAATCTTAACTTTAAATGATTGCAATGGTGTTTTCTCAATCTTAATCGGTAATTGGATAGGTGAATATTTAGATATCATCTCGTACTAGATATGCACTTCCCATAACTGCTTTTCTTTTAATTTTGTTCAACCTTGCTTTGCTAATGGTCTCCTAGTATAAAGTTAATTACAACATAATGGTATGTCTCGAACTTCACGAGTAGAATTACAACATAATGATATCAATTAAGTTCAGGTGTCCCACCTAAAAGATAGGTGAAACTAGGGAATCCATTTCCTTCCGCTGGTAGATTTTCATCTACATGATAATTCATCGTCACTCGAGTCAATTTTGATTTCCAGTGCCTGAAAATCTTTACCAATCTCATTCTTGAGGTACCTAAGGAGGTTGCTTATTTATAAGATTCATGGTTAAATTTTTTTTTTAACAACAAAAGAATATATATATATATATATAACTAAATCAGTAATTGAATCATTCAAAATTCTGTCTTATTAGTTATCTAGTCAAACGACTAAATCAACGGTGAAACCACATAAAATAATAAACTTTATAATAAGATAATATTTCGTATGTAGATTCTAATTAAACAGGTTGGCCTAGTGGCAAAACTATCACTGGAGTTCTCATTAGGTTCCACTTCTTGTGATATCCCTGTACAGCCTTACCCTATAATGTTTTCCTAAATTTAATGAAGTTAAGCAAATCTAACTGCATCATCTTATCATGAATATCCAAAACCTCTACTTTCCTCTTCTCACAATTTAGAAATATAGTTACTTTTCTAGATGACAATTCCAACCAGACATACATTAAATATAGGACCTATTTGTTTCAATTCGCAGGGAGTTAGCACACAAAAAAAAATCCACGCATCACACCGTTATTTATTTCGTAACCGTTTCCCACGCGCTTTCCATCTACCTTTCAACCATTCCAAATGCGAAAGGTGATCATCATTGCCAAACCCCAAAGCCACCATTCTTCTCTTCCAAAGAATTGAAGAAAACAAAAGCAAAACATCATCCTTAACTTCTTTCACCAACAAAACAAAACAACGTAGACGTACGATGTCAGTGCAGGAAAGAGATCAAATCAAGCAATTAAACGACATATTCAACCGCTTCGACATGGACTCCGACGGCAGCCTCACGCACCTCGAGCTGGCGGCGCTCCTCCGTTCCCTCGGCATCAAACCCACCGGCGACGAGATCTACGCGCTGCTCTCCAACATGGACGAAAACGGCAACGGATATATCGAGTTCGACGAGCTCCTGCATGCGATCATGCCCGACCTCAACGAGGACGTCCTCATCAACCAGGAGCAGCTGCTCGAGGTCTTCCGCTCCTTCGACCGCGACGGCAACGGCTACATCACGGCGTCCGAGCTCGCCGGCTCCATGGCCAAGATGGGCCACCCGCTCACCTACCACGAGCTCGCCTCCATGATGGCCGAGGCCGACAGCAATGGCGACGGTGTCATTAGCTTCAACGAGTTCGCCGCCCTCATGGCCAAATCCGCCGCCGATTTTCTCGGCCTCAATGTTGCCTAGAACCTCCCTCTTCTGCTTCTTCTTTCTCTTTTATGTAACTTTTTTAGGCTACGTTCGTTTTTGGTGTTAACAAGGACATATGCAACAGACAAAACAGAATTAAGGGATGCAGATTTTTCTTTCTTCCTTCGCTAATTGTTAAGTTCTCTGTATATATAATCACTTCTTCGGACGTGAATGCAGATTCTTGTTGTCGTTGTTTTGTTTCTAATAAGAAAAAAATTACAAATTAGTCTGTAATTTTTTTGCTTTTCATTTTTCACGAATTTTCTGGCACGTCCTACATCGTGGAAACTGGTGATTGAGTGATGAGAAATTGTAGAAAATGAGATTAGGTCAATGAATTAGTGCCCCGTATTTTTATTTTTTATTTCTTTGGTCCCCGTTTTTCAAGCTGATTTTTTTTTTCTTTGATTTATTCTCCAGGGTATCTTCCAATATTCGATCAATCGAGCAAAGTTGGAAACTTGTAATGCTGTACAAGTAAGTTGACAACAAGGAGCTGATATAGATTCTCCATTAGAACCAATATTAGTTAATAAACAAATTTACAAGGTTGTTCCACACAAAAAGAAAAGGCACTTCTCAGTAATAGGATAACTTTGTTTTCTACAATAGCAAGCAGCTCTATCCAATCTTACAAAGAATTGGTCTGTCTCTATACAGTAACGACTATGATACAAGTGGATAAATGAATTCTTTCCAGCAGCAAAAGGCCGAAACAGATATACAATCTTATTTTTCTTTCGCATCAGTCACAAATATTGGTCCTTGCACCATGCAATCATCGTGGAAGTGAATCTAACTTCTAAACAACATTCTTCTGGTCTAGAGGAGCCAGCAAGCAATTCCATGACCACAGGCAAAGACAAAAAAATACATATTTGTAGGAAGCTGTACACAAACTAAATGCTTTGATGGTAATTTGTCAAAATATCTTATCTACCTTTTAACATTTGTCTCTTACGTGGTGAGCCCTAGCAGCTAAGCGTGCTGTTGAACCCACGGTTGTTGGCCGCAATGATCTCTGCCGCACCATATCACAAAACTCAGGATCCTTAATCCTCCCTTCATACCTTATCCATTGTACTATTTCATGATACATGGGAAAGAACCGCATCTTAATTGCTGCGTACGAGAAGTATGGTATAAGGGTTGAGATCACCACAAAGAATGTCACAAGCCAATAGGAAGGGGACGGAGCAAGAGCTTCAGTGAAGACTTTGTAAGCGTTTGTAGAAAAGTGTGAAGGCATTGCTCCATATACCACGACAAAAAGATACCAGAAAAAAATGGAACCCCAGATGAAAAAATGTTGGATCAAGGTGAAGTAACTTATAGCTAGTGCCATTTGCAAGTTTACAACCCAAACTACACAGGTGTACATTGTTACCCCCAGTATATCCTTTCCAGCAGTTCTCCCCTGTGCATCGAAGGCCTGGAGCTCCATCGCTTTTGTGCAGAAGAAGAAAATTATTAAGGCACTGATAAATCCATTAAGCATCCAGCTGAGTATTCTACGCCAGCTGAACAGAACATTCTGTACTCCTTCTTGATATAACAAAGGAAACTGCCATATTAACAACAAATCATCATCAGAGAAGCAAGCAAAGGAACCCCAAATCAATCAAATCAATTCTAAGCTTATTTTTCTTCAAATCCAACCAAGGGGTTTCAAAAACTATGGCCAACCTTTGGAACTGAATTTGATTGTTATCCAATAAAAATCAATTAAATAAAGTAAACATATATTGGACTCGTTCATTCAGTGGAATGTCAAAGTTCTTTCAATATGAATGCTAGTAGATAAAGAACAAGGCTGAGATTTGTTGTGTTCTGGAATATCATCCCAGCAAATATTCGTAGTATTCAATATGAACTTATGCTACAAGCAGCAAAATAAACTACCAGGAGTTCATAAACTAGACAAGGCTCAACTAGGTTACCAACAGTGTGCAGATGAGCTTTCTAAGTGATGTAAATATGATGAGACTAAAAGACCAAACCAAACAGCCAAAATAAATGAGGCCTGAAGCCAGTTCTGAGGTAGGTATAATGAAATCATGAGTACTACTGGGCAGATTTTTCAATTACTTATTTTATTTTTCTGTTGTATGTGCAATCTCTTTGATGACAGAGCAATAGTGAATTTTCATTTCACGCTCATTAGCAAAGATGACTCGTATCATAGGCTAAAACAAACTGACCTTCAGGCAGTACCGAGCGGATACATCCTGGTCAAACACCCCAAGTGCAACCACAGGAAGTGATGAAAAGAAGACATTATAGAGAGACAAAAACCAGTCATTGTATGCGGGTTGTCCAGAGAATGATGCATACACCTCATATAAGAATAGAGTGAAACCAAATGTGATATTCTTGTAGAAAAAGTAGCATATCTGCCAATGAAAAAGTTAATAGAATGTCAGAGCCTTTCAATATATTCTAGAACCTCTATCTAATGTTTAGAATTTAAAGCTAAAAAGGCAAGCGTTGTAATTACCATAGACGAGATTCTTCTGTAACACCAATGTCCGTGAACCAGAAGTAATCGTTCCAAATACCGGAATTGTGCAATTGCAATATCACTAGACATAACAGCCTGGGGAATTGGGAGAATAAGACAAAAAATATTGTTTATAAAATCTCACTAATAAAATCAACAAAGAAAACGAAAGAATATTTTGTGAAGCTTCACATTACCTGCATTCCTTCAACACCACTTATACCAACCCCTATATCTGCCTCTTGAAGCATTCCCACATCGTTAGCTCCATCCCCAATGGCTAAGGTTGTTTTCCCAGTTCCAGATTTGACCAATCTAGTGACCTTAAAGAGAGGAACAGGACTAATCAGTTCTGAAAGCTTCGCAAACCAAAATTACCATCAAGATTAGCATATTACAAACAAGAAAAAGTTGAAAATTACCAGTGCCTTCTGCTTTGGGGATGAGCGACAACAAATAACAGATGCACAATGAATCGCTAGCTCCAGAAACATGTTCTTCATATTGTCCTCTAATGCATAAACAAGTGATTTTCCATCAATAATCAAAGCAAATGGCTTCTGAGAGCTCCCTTTGTACGCAGCGAGTTGTGCAGCACCTTCAGATATCTGAAGGAGGACACTTTGCCTTGATGCCTAAAAGATGAATCAGCAAAGAGAATATCAGCAAACAAATTCTAAAATCTACGGTATCAGTACTGCAAGTTTTAAGGTGGAAAAAAAAAAGTGGAAAGACACAGAGTGATAAAATTTATAACAAAAACAAATGGAAAGAAACAGAATGATAGAAAATTTATAACAGCATAGAGCATAAGTCCAACAATTTATATCATACAATACAACTCAAAGTACACAAGCATGCATGGCATTTCTTATATCTTCTGAAATAGAACAGAGAAATGTTATGCTAATGCAGTTACTGAAACTTTTAATAACACGTTTTCAATCTGTTCTGTTCAAAAAAAAAAAAAACAAAATGAAACGTAAGTTCAAATCGTCAGCAATATAAAAAGCAGGTCAAGCTGACATGTTCGCTAAATGTGAGAGGTGCCATTAGAATATTGCAAGGTTGAAGAAAACCATCTTATTAGAATATTGCTACATGAAGTTTATTTTACCTTGGCAATGGCCACCTTGTCCCCATCTCTCTCTAGTGCTTGAATTTCTGGACTATCCAAATGAATTATAATCTGCTTCATCCCTTGTCTAAGCAAACTGCAAGCAAAACTACAACGGAATATTTATGTCAGATAAATATAAGACATATTTAAAAAAACATTATTTCAGATTATTTTAGAGAATCTTAAATTATCTCTTAGGATTTATTCTTCTTTTATATTTTGATTTGTTTCCTCATTTAATTAGGGTCTTCATAATTATAGGAATAGGAATATTTTATTAGAATCAGATTTATTAGAATATGATTTATAGGCTATCATATCATGATATCATGTATTTATCTTCATCAGTTAATATAAAATGGACTCTGTTCTCCAATCCGTATACACAGTTTTGAGCATCTATTCAACAAATACCATAGTTAAAAGGGCATAATCAAAATATACCCAATATTGATTGCAGTCTCCATTTTATCCCCAGTCAAAACCCAAATTTTAATTCCAGCTTGGGCAAGTTTGTCAATGCAATGAGGAACCTAGCAACAATTCGAGAGGCATCAGTTCAGTGCTGTTCCAATGAATAAACATTAACAAGTAAAACATGTATTTTTATTCTAACTCACCCCATCTTGGAGTTTGTCCTCTACAGCAGTGGCACCAAGAAGGATCAGGTTCTTCTCAATCTTATCTGACACCTCCTCAATCAGTCTCTCCTGATCAGCACTGACTAAATTCTTGGCCTTAGAGAATTCATTATCGAACTCCTTGTATTCTTCTGCGCCAAGTTCACGATAGGCCAGTATAAGGGTTCTCAGACCTGCATCAGCATATTCATGCACATGCTCCATGGTTTTCTCTTCAAACTCCCTCCCATTCTTGGCAAGCCTTTCAAACATGATGCTGAATGAGAACAATACTCAAGGTGGGTCAATAGGGTGAATCACAGGAGAAATTTTGGAATTCATAACCATTTAAGGTTACAGAGAAGGTTATCACAAACCTGTCTGCGCCTTTGCATAGAAGCAAAATTTTCCCTTCTTCATCTTCCACTATCACTGACATTCGCTTCCTTGAGCTATTGAATTCTAAAACATTAAGAAGCTTGTATTTCCTGCAAAAGGAAACTAGTTAATGAAAATATGTATCACAAGTATGAAGAAAGAAATCCTGAAACATAGTAGATATAAACAATAAATCAGTTGGGTACAGAGCAATTTAGAAATATTAACATTAGGTAGGATGAATAAAGTGAAACAACATTAAATAGAACAAAGATTGTGCAGAAAAATATGATGTGGAGACAAATTAAATATTCTTTTTTTTTTTTTCAGATATTTGAAAACAATACAATGACTTCAGGAAAAACAGGTGCAAGTTTTACAAACTGAGTCACCTACTCTATGAGCAGCTACAGCAAACTGGCCATGTGCCCTTCTGAAAGAGTAACTACGACTAAAGCTTATGAAGGCCGGACACTGACACAGACACGGATATGACACAGACACGGACACGTAGACACGTGTAATCTTCAAAATATAGGACACGGGGACACAGATTTATATATTACATCACTATGAATTATATAAATTGACAATCAATATTTATGTATTAAAAAACCATCTATGAAGCCAAATATAACAAAAAAATGGACCTAATTCATTTATCTAAACTCCAAAAAATGAAAAGAAACATGTATAATCTAAATATTCTTGATTATATACCAAATTCGTATCTTATCTCTGTAAAAAATTTATGAGTTTTTAGAAAATAATTATATTATTCCCTTTTAAAGTTGTGTTAAAACTATGTTAGAATTGTCAGATATTTAAAAAATTGTCTTTTGAATTGGACACTTCACCAATACGTGTCCTACAAGTATCGTACGGGTATCAGTATCCGATACGTGTCGGACACGGATACACCACTTAAAATGAAGTGTCCGAGCTTCATATGCAAAGATAAAATGTAGCTATAGCAGTAAAATTGAAGAGTTATTAAATAGACAAAACAATTGATAGATTGAAACAACTGACCTTTCAACTTTATTTCTAGAAACTGGATCCAACTCAAATGTCGATAAACTAGTCTGACCCCTTCTGTAGAATTCAAAACCAAGTTCTCTTGCTGCAATCAGAAATGTGGCTTCATCTGGGGATTCAGCCTCATATGAAACCTTTCCGGTGTCCTCATTCACTTCTGGTATGGCCGTATGACAGACTGCCAACACACGAAAAAACTTCAGGATAACATCTGCATGAGGCTCATTAACCCAATGTCCATCTCGTATTCTTTCGTCATCAAAGTTAAAACCTTTAATAACTTTATTATCCAGCGAACCCCTAATACTATGTGCTTCTGATTCAATATCATGGTCATGAATTGGTGGTGAACCTTTTCTTCTGCCCATGGCCTTCTCAACCTCTGTAGCACCACAGCCATATGCTACCCCAGCAATAGAACATTTGATGAACTCCATTGAGTTGCAGGTCAGAGTTCCAGTCTTGTCAGAAAGTATTGTATCAACCTGCCCAAGCTCCTCATTCAAGTTTGAAGTACGAGCTCGGGCCGGTTTGTCTGCTTCCTTGTAGTACATATGGATATCTTGATTGATGAAAATACTCTGAAGAACTTTGACCATTTCTATTGACACATACAATGAGATGGGAATAAAGAACCCATATAACATTAAGGCTGTCAAACAATGAAATAAAGCAGCAGCAGCTGGTCTTTTTGGGTCAAAGAAAACAGTAGAATCGTCTGGTCTTAAATACCATCTTTTCATCAACCCATTTTGGAAGTCATCTTTAGTTGCAATGCCAAAGAAAATGGATCCAACAAATGCCATTAGAAACAAAATACAAAACAAGAAATAGATGACTTTGTCCATCTTCTTCTCGATTCTGCTTCTTTTTGAAGGTGGGTCAGTAGAATTTTGAATGACCTTAGTGTCATGACCAGTGAAAATGACAGCTCCAAAAATGTAGTCTGTATTACGAAGTTTAGAGTCACGGAGAAGAAGTTGCTGAGGACAGAGGGCATAGTTTTTCTCTTCAAACTCCATGCTCCCAACAAATGAATACAAATTTGCATTGGGGTCTTCACATTTGACTGTAGCTTTAAAATTTTGGAAGTTGAGATCCTCCTGTAAGGAAGATGTTACCTCTAACCCTTGTTTTAACTTTAAATTTGTCTCCCCATCCAAGTTCATTGTCTCAACATAGCAAACTGCATCCTCATAACTGGATGAAAGCAACAGGAGGTCAGCTGGGAAGAACTCATCCTTCTCTACCTTCACTATATTCCCCACCCTCAGATTCTTCCATGCAGTATGTTTAAAAATACCATCAACTTTATGAACTTTAACCCTTCTATTGTTCACCTCTATATCCTGCAGAAATATTCAACTACAAAAATTATTCACACTGCCGTCATAGCTTCCCACAAAAACATTTATCTTCCCTTTCCTCCTCTTTTTGGGTATCACATATACAGCACTAAAGTATCGTTGCTTTACTACATTGTTGTATTCTTTTAATTGGTAATAGAGTAAGGGGTACATTTTAGGGGAAAATAAAAAGGAATTGATGGAGAGAAAAACATTTTAGCACTAAAAAACTTAGCATCCCCCATAAAAAATAAATAAATAAATAAAAATAAAAAATTAGATCCATTTTCCTTTTCAACCATATGGGCATCTATATCAAATTAACAAACTTTTAGTCTAGTAAAAATGTGGAGTTGTATGTTATTTTGTCATATGCAAGATAATTTGAGGATAAGTTCAATGTTGGTACCATTGATTAAAAATAACACTTTAGAGTTTGATATAATACAAGAAAACATACTATGGGTTCCTTTGAACTGACTACCTCAAATAACGCTTGCAGTTTAATTTAAAAATTTAGAGGATTCAAACCCTTTAGCAAAAACTGGAATTGTACGAACAAACAACTTTGGTAACTGCCTCTCGTCCCTTCCAAATATTACCAAGAAACAAAACATAAGGGCAAAAATTTAAGAAGAATGACATTATAAGAAGAAACCAACAAGAGGACAAATATGTATGTAGAATATAGCACCTGTTTTTTCCTGCGCCAGTCTTCGATACCTTCTTTCACCATAGTTGCCCCAATAACAATAATCAGCGGAAGGATAGCACTGACAGCAGTATATGGAGCAAGTTTTGTGAAGGCCAAGGTGCCGGTGACCAAAAAATAGAAGTTTGCCACCCTCCTAAACTGTTCAAACAGAGATTTGGGGAAGAAAGTTGCAAGAGTATATTTTGTAGATCTGACAGAATTATCTGCAAAATTCCGAACACCATCCTCAGAGATATCTGGCTCATTGCAGAACACCTCCCTGGAATAACCTTTTCCTCCAATCTGTGAATCATCTCCCTTGAAAGATGCCTTGCAGCATGCGAATGAGTAGATCTTACTTAAACGCAGCTTCCTCTTCCTGTCACCACTCATTCTTTATCCCTTATCCCACTGATTAACAAAATTCAACACAACATCAAGAGACGGAAATGCCCTCCGTGAACAAATAGCTGTTCTTCCTATGAGCAACACTATTGCGTCATTGCTAAAACTACGAATCAAAATTGCAACTTGCCCCAACCCCAAATCTCAAACCAGGATCAACTCACTAGAACACTTGCTAGGGAGCTCAAGTTGAAGTGCAAAAATAATCCTTAACGCTTCAAAAACTACCACCATTAAGAACTGCACGAATACCCCGCAACCCAAAACTTGGTGGTAACTCATTAGCACAAGTACCCAGTAAAAATTAAATAACAAATAAAGCAACAAACGGATACTAAACCCCAGAAAGGTTCCCACCAGAAGAAGCTCAAAAGTCCAGTAATTTAATAAGCAATGAACAAAAAAGAAACTAAGCAAAATAATAAAATAAAACCAATAATTGAGAGAGAGAGAGAGAGAGAGAGAGAGAAATTAAGGGGAAAATAAAGGGACAGCTAGAGTAACTTAGAGAGTATGAAGAAAATGGTGACACAAGTTCAGACAAAACCAAGCGATAGACACAACCCACAGCAGAACCAGGCCTGCAATCTGTAACAACCAATGTGAAGTCTACAATGAAAACACAGAAGAGGAAACACCCCAGTGAGCCTAAAACACCAGAAATTATTGGGGAGGCACGGAGAAGAGACAAGAAAAATGAATAATAAAAAATCTGCAGATTTGAAGCTCTCTGAAAAGGTATCTCGAGAAGAAGAAGAAGAAGAAGAAACTTTGAACAGAGACTTCAATTATTAGATCTCGCATTTGAAGTCTGAAAGAGACAAGCATTTCCCTTTCCCAGCGTGATCAATTCAAATTGGCTTAGATTTTTCCAGATAGCTCAGTGCCATGTCAAAACCTTTTTTCTTTTCCGAGAAAAAAATAAAACGCCAAGAACAAGCACAATTTCTTCTCTCGCTATATATTCTTCTATCTATGTTCCGCGGGAAACCTATGAGTCAAGCTTGTGTTGTGTTAATGGTGGCAACTGTCTGTTTCACTCACACCCAATTTTTCGTTATATTATTTCTCATTCATGACAATTTAACAATGAAGAAAAAAAAAAAAAAACATTTTTTGATAACAATAATGTGGGGAGAAAATTGAAACCAATAAGAAAGGGTCATCTCCATAAGAAGGGGCAACAAAAAGAAAGAAAATAGGATGTGGGTTTTCCAAATTTTTAATTTTTAAGTTCTTGTTAAAGCGATAATAATTGACCTACCTGAATGAAGCACAACCGGTGTACCCTCTCAATTGCAGAAGCAGAAAGAGAATCTTCTAACGTTTATCATATTATCACTGTAATGAGCTGAAAAAGAAAATGAAGAAACAAACATGTCATGTGGAGAGGAACATGGCATGGAAGAGGTTTACTAAAGCTTTTTACTTGTGTGTGTCTGTTGAGTTGCATGAGATGCGGCGTCGTGCTATGTAATTCTACGTTGGATTTAGTTTTAGATTCCTTAAAAAACATCTGTTTTCAGTTCTAATATATACAGTTACAAAATATGGAATCAAGAGTTAACTGGGTTACAATTCCACAATTTAGGAATATCATTAAAACAAAACAAAAATTAAAAACTTAAAAAAAAAAAAAAAAAAAAAAAAAAAAAAAAAAAAAAAAAAAAAAAAAAAAAAAAAAAAAAAAAAAAAAATATTTTTTTTTTT
>Ga0123340_1006094_pt1 | contig 11505 bp, 8 predicted proteins | sample SirMexnodulemix_FD_89961 | JGI IMG/M metagenome (GOLD analysis project Ga0123340, IMG submission 89961) | Root nodule microbial communities of legume samples collected from Mexico - Siratro Mexico nodule mix | ecosystem: Host-associated > Plants > Roots > Nodule | place: Mexico: Nepantla... | reverse complement strand
TGGAAAACCTTCTTTTATAGCAGCAGGGTTAAATTTGTAATTTCCTCATGTCTATTATTGGAATTTTGAAAATTATGGAGGTGCAGGAAGATGATATGGAGGTGCAGGAAGAAGCAGTCCTCTTGTTGTTTTTTGGTTGAGCTGTTATTGGGCCGGCCCAACCTAAGTTATGCGGCCCAATACAAGCGGCCTGCGAAACCTATCTCTCTTATTCCGAGGTTGTTTCTAAACGCAGTTTGGTTGTGCGGCGGAGCAAGAGTGTGAGAATGGCGGAAGAAGCAGTTCTGGGATACCTTGAGAAGAACGAGGAGATTACGGACTCCGGTGAGTTCGCAGCTGAACGCGGCATTGACCATAACGACATCGTGAACGTGATTAAGAGCTTGCACGGTTTCAGATACGTGGATGCGCAAGACATTAAGAGGGAGACATGGGTGCTAACTGATGAGGGTAAAACCTATGCTGCTGTGGGATCACCTGAAGTTCAACTCTTTCAGGCCATTCCGCCTGAGGGTATCTCTAAAGAAGAGCTTCAGGTTAATTATAGGTCTTTTTACTCTCCTTTCTGAAAATTTTTTCGTTTTGTGTAATCACTTTCTTCTTTTGCTGGTTGTAGAAAAAGCTGGATCCTTCACTCTTCAAGATAGCTTGTGCCCAGGCTGCAAAGAACAAATGGGTGGATATGGGAAAACAATTGATTTCTAGAAAGGTGCGTTGGGTTTTCTTTTTTTAAGACATTAATGTTTTTGTAAGGAAAATTGGGATTTACTTACTTCATTTGGACTAGGTTATTAGATTGATGGAATGTGTCTCTCTGTATCTGAGTTGAGTAGACTGAGACGATTTAGTGAACTCATTATGAAATTTGGTTTCCGACCCCTTTTCTTCTCTCTCAAATTCGCTTTTATTGTGTGTGAGTACTTTGCTCTAGTTTTCAAAGTGTGTCTGTGTCTATACTTATTTTCGTTATTTCTTTTCTGCAATAATGGTTTGAGATTTTCAGTGCTTCGTTTTAGGAGCATTTGCATGTAGTAGAAATATACCACGTTTTGTGCACCCTGTGGGATGACTTCTTTATTTACCGAGTGTTTTAGAGAAGTCTGTTTCTTGCCGCAGGTTCAACATGTTGATGACAAGGTCAAAGATCTTCTTATTCAAGTACAACAAGGGCGGGTATGTGTACTAATATGAATATTTTTGTCAGTAAACTTTTTAATTACATTGATAGGAAATAATTTGAAGAAGAACTTAGATTTTTTTCTGGGTGGGGAGAGGGCTGTCACTAAGTTCTATTCATTAAGGAATGGTAGGAACTTTCATGAAAATTGAGGAGGTGAAATGTTGAGATATACGAGCCATGTTAAGGCATTAATTGGGTAGACAACGAGGTAATGTCATTTGTTGGTATCAACCATTTTTTAAATGGAGTTCTTTTTGGCTATATGCACTCAAGGTAGCACTTGGGTATGGAATAATATTTTTTAGGAAATGGCAAGGTATTATAGAGCGTCATACTCAACTCTACATATAAGACAGTTACAGGAAGTGGGAAGGGAGGATTTGTTTTGAATTATTATTGTTGTTGAACTTTTTTGCTTCCTCCTTTCAGTGGTTTCTAGAGTATCTTATAGTTTTCTTCAGCAGTTTTCCCTGTGAAATTGTGATGTCTGATTAGAAATTTTACCATATGATGCAAATGCAGAGCATTGGTTCGGATGAGATCAAAGCACTCAAAACAAGAAAGCTCATTGTCCCACAGTAATAATTTTGTCCTGGTTGTATTGAAGAGTTTTTTAGATATACTGAATGTTCTGTAAAGGACTTGAATGTTCTTTCGTTTTAAAGTTCTTCTTGGTGTCTTGTGATCTAGGACGTGGAAGGGTTACTCTTTGAAAAAAGGTCCAAATTATGCGCCCAAAAGAAAGCAGGTTGTCACTGACCTCACTCGTGATAATTTTCAGAGGTATTTTTTGCTTAAACTTAAAACTGAATGGGGTTATAACCTCCGGATTCAAATGTCTATATGTGCAAGACATTTTTTTGTGGATTTGCATATCATATGAACTGACTTTATTTTTTGTCAGTGGTGAGTGGAAGCAACTAGAGTTCAAGGAGTACAATTATAGTGCTAAAGGTCAGCCTCTTGAGGGTGGCAATCTTCATCCATTGCTGAAGGCAAGGAGATACACCTTTTTTTTCTTTTTTTTCCCCAACCTTTATTTGATATTTAGATTAAACTACTACCAAAATTGTATATTATAGGAACTTTGCTAACAATAAAAAGATATTTATATTCTGGAAAACAAACAAGAATATAATGTACTTTACATACATAAATTTTGAATTTGATAATGAGAGATTTTACAACTTCTTTATGTTATAATGGAAGCAATCTCTATTCTACCTATGTTATAATTGAGGATGGTTGAGCTTGGCTGTTATCTGGCAACATGAACTTTGTCAAATCTGTATGATGTAGACAGACAATTTAATTATGTCATTTCAGTTTTTTATAGAGTACAATGACAATGGTTAATCTATTTAGCTGACCTCACCTGAAGGGAGAATACTTTTGTTATTAATAATGGCGATACTATGCCCAAGAAAAAAACTTTTGACAATACTCAATGTGTTCAATACTTCTGAAATTTCCCTGTTTTCAGGTACGATCTCAGCTGAAACAGATTTTCCTCTGCATGGGGTGAGTTCTATCTTTGTTATTTGGAAGTATGAAGTTTTTTGTGGTAAATATTCGTTTCAAATTACAAGCTTAACAGTTTTTAATCTTAATTTCTCGTACTGCAGGTTTGAGGAGATGCCAACAAATAATTTTGTTGAGAGCAGGTAATTGCTGTATGAAAAAAATTATATCAAGTTCCTTGTATCTTTTTCATCAAGTTATCTATGTACCCTTCTTTTCAACTAAAACAAAAGCTCTGTGGTCTTAACTGAGGCTTTCAAGCAAGCAGGTGAAATAAATGTTCCAAGTGTTTGAAGGCGGCTGCCTTTAACAAGTCTTCACTGGAACTGAAAATCAAAGAAATGTCCTAGACTTTGGACATTGCAACTGTTAAGATTTTAATTCAGAAACCAAAATTTTCCCCTTCCAAAAATGATAGAAAAATGTAGCTCGGATGTTTCTTTTTTCATTGGACCTTTGAATGACATCAAAGTAACTACTGGAGCTATTTTTCTTTTGTTATGATAGAAAAATGACTTGGAAAGGTTCTTTTTGTATTGGCTCGAGAGCCGGAGAAGAAACTCTTGTTCTATATTGTGAACAATGCATTACAACTTCATGAAAGAAGTTGCATTTAACAAAATATATATTTTCTAAATCTAAATTCATATTGTTAATCTGCGCCCTTGATTCTTGATTATATGTGTAATGTAGATAATAGAGTTTATCTTCAAAAGTATTAAATCCAACAGGTTAGAATGTTATAAGTTTGCTCTCACCATAAATATTACATCTGAATGAAAATCTGCAGCTTCTGGAACTTTGATACCCTGTTCCAGCCCCAACAGCACCCGGCTCGTGATTCACATGATACGTTCTTTTTGGAAAGTTAGTAAAACCTTATTTGTTTGCGTCATGCTAATCTTGTATCATCTGTTTATATTCTGAGAACATGAAACACGTATATCTGCAGCTCCTTCAACAACAAAGGAATTGCCAGAAGATTATGTTCTAAGAGTGAAGCAAGTTCATGAATCTGGTGGTTATGGATCTAGAGGGTATGACCTTGACTAACTCAACACTTTTAGCATTGGCTATTTACCATCAATATGCTTTCTGTAAAACCTTGCAATTTCTTTCTCGGTAGATATGCATATGACTGGAAGAGAGAGGAAGCAAACAAAAACCTCCTGCGAACCCATACAACTGCTGTTTCCTCCAGGATGCTTTACCAACTAGCACAGGTATCTGTCTAAATTTGCTGGTGTCATGTGCTTGTGGGTACATATGATTACATGGTGTTTAGTGCCGTTCAGGCCTCCTAATATTCTTATTCTTCCTGATGATTTTAGATGAAATTTCTTAATGTCAACATATTTGTTTCAGCTAGACTAAGTTATGACACATAATACGCAATTATTTTCCAAGTTTCTAGCTCTGAGTTATAGCTTACATAATTTTTTATTTTGCTCTGCATTTTGATGTCTGTGCAGAAACCATTTGCCCCGAAAAAGTATTTCTCTATAGATCGTGTATTCAGAAATGAAGCAGTTGATCGGACACATCTTGCGGAGTTCCACCAAATAGAAGGTATGTGGGACCTAAGAAGTTACTGGCCCTGTAATTTTAACTCTTTGCAAATTGTTCATCTAGCAAATAAATAAAGATCACCTTTGATGGTCCTATTTCAAATCATATTCAGCATCTGTTGTGGATTGAATTTAATTTGTGCCTGTCACATTTTTATGTTTTAATTCAGGCCTTGTGTGTGATCGGGGACTCACTCTGTCTGACTTAATAGGAGTCCTGCATGATTTTTTCTCACGCTTAGGTAATGTTCTCCTGTACTGAAAAAAATTTAAATGTTGAGTGTTGGAGAGTTGAAGGAATATGATCCACTGCCAATGTTAACGAGTGAAGGCTTTAGTTGTAAGCATGACTAATCTGTTTTGAGTTTAGGCATGACCAAGCTGAAGTTCAAACCAGCTTACAATCCATACACTGAACCTAGCATGGAGATCTTTAGGTGAGTCTTTCTGTAATGATTATTTGGCATGTCCTTATCTGATTTTGGATATCCTGAGATAACTTATTGATCAAGTACTTTTAACAGTTATCATGAAGGTTTTAAAAAATGGGTAGAGGTAGGAAACTCGGGCATGTTCAGGCCTGAAATGTTGCAGCCCATGGGACTTCCTGAAGATGTCCAAGTTATTGCGTGGGGGCTTTCCCTTGAAAGGTGGGAAAAGCTATACTGGGACGAAAAGAATTAATTTCTAATATTTCAATTCTCTTTATAATATTGTCGTACAAAACTACAAACAACAGAGCTTATAAAAAGTAGTGCCTCATGTTTATTTAACTTGTTTTACCTGGAAACAGGCCAACGATGATACTATACGGGATCGATAACATCAGAGATCTCTTCGGACACAAGGTATTTTTACGGGATAAATGTAATCTGGTTATTCTGCTCTATTATATTCGTGGCTCTTTTGTGTACGTATTTTAAATTAAATATTTGTAGTACTGATATTTTTCTCGTTTCCACAGGTGGATCTTGGGCTCATAAAGAAAAATCCTATATGCCGTCTTGGAATTGATTAAAATGACTCACGTTTGTCTCTTGTATTTGTTATCAGTTATAAATTACAAATTATTGTCTAAGATCAAACACTACCTGTAGATTATTGGTTCAATTTTGTATGAAGAATTTTGATAGGGGAAAAAAGTTGAGGCCTTGTGTTTATTTTTTCTCGTGTTCTGAAAAATAATTGATGCAAAAGTTACCAAATTTCAATTTCTTGTGATTGAGATTTTATGTGAAAGAACATGACGTATTATTGCAAGTGGCTTGTTTTGGTTCTTTACTAATTGAACGCATCGTTCAATAAAAATGATGTTAAGGAAAAATAGTAAATCATCTCTGGTTTTAGATTTTCAATATTTTTTACGGGTAAATATTTAATAAATATAATTTGTTTCTTTTGAACTCGTTCTAAAAATAAGAACCTCAAATTATGTACGATAAAATTGTCAATAGAACGAATCTAATAACATTTTTAGTCATTTTTTTGCAGATAACTTTTATTATTCCTAAAAGTAATGTAAATTCAGAGGAAAAAAATTATACTGTAAAGCTATCTCAAGGTCAGCATATTTATATATGACTGATGCGGGGAATGAAATCATATCCTGCGCGGCTTTTGGACCTTGGCCATTTGTAAATAATTTAATACTACGGATATAGGTTTTTCATGTTAAACCCCTGAAGACAATTCTGTATTTAAAGACCGTGCTACCAAGTTGCTGGAAAGAAATGCAGTAGTTTTAAATGGATTTCATATATCAAAGAGTGTTGACCTTCAGATTAAGGTGAAAAAACAGGAGAAAGTAAGATCCATTGAGGAACAAAGCAGACATGTAACAAAAATGGTTATGATAAGTGGAAGATGTAAATTTACAGTGTATGAGCATATACCTTAAACTATCCTAAAGAATAATTGCAAAGAGTACACAGGTCAGGTCTTCTCAATTACGGACTCCACAGAGGTAATGCCATTGCCTCACTTTGCAGAAATTCTATATTTACATGCGAGACAGCGGTTGCCAAATTGCCGGCTTCTTTTTGTTTATTAAGACATAGAAGCTCCTTCTCACCCACTTTACTCATCAACATTTTTCTGCACTCAGTCTAAACCAACCGTTGTTATGTCATTTAGCACCCCCTTCTTTGTGAAGAATAATTATGATTATATAACAATCACTTCTCTGACCATTGAAGTTAAGAGACTAAAGCAACTATACAACTTTAATTCCAAAATTCAACCACCGTTCTACTGTCTGCAGAGCCATCAATATTTTTATGCCAGGGGTGTAGAAATATCTTCAGTAACAACAGATTGGAGATGGGTAGTGCCCTCATTTGTGACTTCAGATTCAAATCTGCGGCGCTTTCCAATTAAATCCTGGACCATTTTGTGGAATTCTTTGTCACTGCAACCCAACATGTATCTCAGCTTAATATTAATATGGTTCTCCACTAGAACCTTGTGCCTTGGGATAATTCGACCCTCAAGAGAATAGCTGAAAAACCTGACAATGGCGAGGGGCATAGATAATTGATGACAAACAACCAATGGGTAAAAAAGTAAGAATCAAGCACAATGTTTTCAAAATTTCTACTTAATATAATTATGTGATACCTTGGAAACTCAATGACATCTTTCAAAGGCCTGACCATGGACCTTCGCAAATAAATATACTTGGGACGAAGGACATCTGGATTGTATCTGAGCAGCAATGGGAAATCAGTAATCATCTCACCCAATTGCCGATGACGTATGCCAAGAGATAAAAAATATTTTACATTTACATCAAGCTTATGTACTATATTGCATCCCAAGAGCTCAGGTCCAAGACCCACAACCTTGCCAATATCTTTCTCAGTCACTCCAGCTTTGGTCATCAAGAATATGACCTATACAATATTCAAATTTCAGCAACCGATTCAATTGATGCTTCTAGATGAGGCAGCCATTTAATTATTGTGATTAACTTATTATGTCCATGCAGCAATTTCTTTTACATGAAACAAATGTTTTTAGCACTTGATGCACAAATTTCCATTCACAGCTCAAACTTTCTGGATGTGGTTTGAAATCTATGTATGTATGAGGTTGGTTACTAATAAATAAATATAATTTGAGGAATGTTAGCGACACACTTTCTAATACGCAATCTACTATAACTTGAAATTTATTCCAAACTACAACAAAATCATGAAGATATGAGATCCACATTTTTTTTTTTATTTCAACAAATGATAGGTGTATTCAAAGAGTGCCAGAGATTGTGTTACTAGCATTTCTCATATAACTTCATCACAGCGTAATATTATTCAATTTGATTAATGGCCCAATCACTCTATCAGGTGTTCCTGAACATAGTATGAAGACTCTTTTCTTTTTCAATTATTAACAAAAAAGAATCATCGCAGCAGTAGCAAGGCATTGGAAAAATTACTTTAAGGTGGAACTACCATAGTTGCAGAAGAAAAGAACAAACCACTGGTTTAATTTTCTTCTCCAGGCTGTAAGTGAGCAGAGGTGGAAACTTCACAAGCATGCTGCCAATCCCATCATTATGAACCCCTATATCCTCAAAAAATTTTACCTTCACAATAAAATAACAATTATCTCATTATCCTCAAGAAAAAAATACAAAAATCATTGGAAAATTTATTTCTGAATCTACTACACTTCTAATGTGTAAGAATACAATAACATCAAGACCTCACAAGCTGAAGGAGTGAAATGAAAATAATGATAACAAAATGGATTCTCTGTACAAAGTACCACTACTAAATTGTACCAGCAGCCACCTTAACCTCAAACATCACTCAACCGATAACATAAACAAATCAAAAAGAGTGTTTGTATACCTTTGGCACAATAGTCTTCTCCAAGTCAGCACAAAAGACCATTGGCTTAATGATAAGCATTCTCTTCATGCCTTCTCGAGTGATCCCAAAATAATAGAGATACTTAACAAGAGGCTTCCATTGATCCTCAATGCTGCATGCCATCAATTGTGGCCTGAATGCAAGCAATTTGCCAACATCCTTAATTTGAAGCCCAAATTCTTTTAAGTAATTAACCTGAAAATTACATTTGCAGCTTCACACTTTATGTATAACTACATATCAAACAATCATCAACTTGCACATCAAAGTAAACTTTATACACAAGCCTTTAAACTTCCTTTGTGTTTGATTTGGATAATACTAAAACTAAATAAACTAACAAAGCATTAGAGAAGACAGTGAGGATATATTCCAAGACAGCTTGTTACTTTACAGAATGTTAAAATCTAATGTACCTTTTCATTCATTTCTTCCAGAGAATAGTAACCAAGAACTCTAGGGAAATCAAAAACCATTGTACCAAAATCCTTCTCATTTAAACCCATATCTAGGAAGAAATGTGCACGAGTCTTCACTTCTTCTAAGCTGTAAGATAATAACTGAGGACAACGACTAATGACATAACCCATCCATTCCCTCCTTACTCCATTGGACTCCAAATACTGAACAATCTCATCCAGCTCCTCGTGTCTGCGCTGCAAAATATTCTCTCCAGCCTTCAACATTACAACACCCAGAAACTCACCCTTCACACGTACCGATTTCAACCACATGACAAAACTTCTTATTGCCTCAGGTTTTCCTCTTGACTTCAAAATGATCTTCGCTATCCGAGGATACGACAGTGCATTATGCTTCAACCATCTGGACAATCAAACACAAGCATTTGAAATTGAAATTTCACACTCAAAACACTTCTAAGAAATAACTAATAAGGAGGATCATCCCCAAGGTTTTAAAAAACAATCCTAGACAGCAATCTAGCATCAAGGTTTTCTGGAGCAACTCCAATCGTATCAACAACACTGCAATTGCAGCCACATTGGCCGCATTTATCTGCAAACCGCAGTTTAGAACCTTCATCACCTCATTCGGTTTCACACAGACAACAGAACAAACAGCTTACCGACAACTTGTCAAGCTCAGCTCTTACCTAATAAGTGGCACAACTTTAGAGTCATCAATGACAGATTTGGCGCGTAAATTGAAGGTGGAGTTTGAAAATTCGGGCAATCTTTTCAAGTTAGCAGCTTCAATCATGATGTGATCAAGAAAGCCGGATAGCCTGGCAGTCAAATTGGTAGAGTAGGTGATTCCAAACTTTCCCTTTCGCATGGCTTCTTTGAAAACCTCTTCGGTGACCTTTCTGCGAATCTCGAGAGCGCGCAGTATCATCTCCTCCTCATCCTTTTCCTTCTCATAATTATCATCAGGGTCAGCACCTGATTGAAAGAGAGTGCGGATAGGGGGCAGAGAAGAGCCCACATCGGAGTCGCTGGGAGACTGAGCGTAGATGGAACCGGGAAACTGGGGGGTCCTTTTCCTGACGAGGGAAAGCTCCAAAACCTTGACTTTCTCATCGTGAGGCATTGGGTCTAGAAGCTCGTTGGGTTTGGGAATGGGTACCCCATCCTTGACGGCGAGATGCTGAAGGAGATAGGCGGTGGATTTGGAATTGTGCTTGCGGAGAAGGGAGTGATGGTCGTTTGGGTTTTGGCAATTGAAAATGGTGCGTGTTGTTGTTGGGTTGTGAAGTGGAACAGAGGAACAGGGAAAGTAGGGGTTGTATTTTTGACAAGAAATAAACATCTATTCACTGTGAAGATGGAGGTGCAATCCACAATGGATAAGAGTTAGCACTTGTCACTCTTATTTCGTTAGGAGCACTGCTTCAGGAAGAAGGCACAGAGCTTTTCTATGGATATACAAAAAATATCCAAAAATTGAACTCAGAAAGGTAGAAATTTGTGTTTAATTTATTAAAGTTTTTTTAGTGAAGGTTTCAGTTGCTGACTGAAAATTTTGACAAAAAAATCAAAAAGGTCCCACCGAGATTTGAACTCGGGTTACTGGATTCAGAGTCCAATGTCCTAACCACTAGACCATGGGACCTTATTATTAATAAGTAACCTAAATATTAATTTAGTGGTACTAAATTTTCATCCACTACATTTCTATCCCAAATACTAAAATTAAAATAAATTATACATAATCAATTACTTTAAAAATAGACATCAAAGGATGTCTATTTCAATTTGTTTTTAAGTATTATTAAGGTCTATATTATATATGATAAAAAAAATTATATATATATAAACCTTTTTACTGTAATTTAGTCAAAATCTTTAAAAATAAAAAACTGATATTGTTAAATTAATTTATATGCTTATTGATTCATTGGTTGAAACAGTTAGCAAGTACTTGAACCCAGTAGGTAACAAATCGGTTACTAATAACAGTAGTTAAAATTACTTGGAAGATGCAACCAAACCAAACACATGCAGTTTAGAGCATAGCAAACTTTCCTTTAATATGTGATACAAACCCTATACATCATTTATTTGTGAGTTACAAGTTTAATAAATCTTATTTTATATATATATTAATTAGAGATAGTTAAATGATAGAGGATGATATAAAAAAAATAGAATAAAAAAAGTATTATATATATAATATATTCAACTTTATCTAAATAATACACATACACATGTATGTATATGTATATGTATGTGTGTAGAGAAATAATAAACAAGTTCATGTAAATATTTGAAAAATTGAATACATATTATATAAAAATAGATAAATAGTTTCATTAAAAATGTTATATTTTATTATACTAAACTAATAATATAGTTTTGATAAATCTAAAAAAAATATTAGACTTTTTATTAGATTGTTCTTATATAGTCATTTATTATTTAACTTTCTTCATGAAAGACTGGTTTGCTTTCTCGGACAGAGAGGACGAGAAAATCCAACTTTAGAGGAAATTGTTTACATATGAAAATGATCTTATTATGTTATTAGTGTTTATTTATCTTTAACAAATATGATTCCATCTAAAAGTTTGTATATATATTTGTTCTACCTTGATATACTAATTTTTAGTTTATTTTTTATAATTTAAGTTTTTATTTGTATTTTTATTCCCTCAACAAATATTTAATCATAAATTTTACTCTGAATAGAAATTTTATTCAATATAAAATAATATATGAAACCCATTAATAAAAATATCAACCAAGACCGTGATATATTTTAACTACAAGTAGCCTTTTAATCTGATAAAAAAGATAAAATAAAACTATAATTTCACTTTATTTATAAAAATAATATATAATTATGTATCTTCTTTTTTTAATGGACCTTCAATAAAGTCCAGGACTAACAATAACTATAC
>Ga0123340_1006093_pt1 | contig 11505 bp, 5 predicted proteins | sample SirMexnodulemix_FD_89961 | JGI IMG/M metagenome (GOLD analysis project Ga0123340, IMG submission 89961) | Root nodule microbial communities of legume samples collected from Mexico - Siratro Mexico nodule mix | ecosystem: Host-associated > Plants > Roots > Nodule | place: Mexico: Nepantla... | reverse complement strand
TATATAATCTCTTCCTATATATATAGAAGTCTTCACTATCTGCTTAAGTGCATGGTATCATTATTGCAGTTCAAAGATACAACCAAGAGGACAAGGGTAAGTTAGTAATATATAAACATGTGTCAACATAGAACACATAGTAAAAATAACTACGACTACTACAACATAGAGTCAAATTACTTAAATTGGAAAGTATAACAGTTGATATTAAACTTTTGCAATTTAGCCTTAAGCACCAATCTCAATCATTACAAACTTCACACATAAATTCTTTCACCACACATAAAACCTACACAAGAACTTATCTTTCTTTGGAAGACTCGTATAAAGCTAGCTACTACCAGAGAATAATATCCAACCCAATACACAAGACTTATATTACTAGAAAAATCTTAGAGAAAGGTGAGGGAAAGTTCACACATTCAAAACTAAGTGTCTACAGTGGGTCCTAGTGTGTATGAACTTCCTCATAAACTTCTCACCACCTAATATTTTAGTCTTTGTGACCTAGATTATCAATGAAGCTTGACGATCTCTGTTAAAACAATAGATACCAAAACTTAAAACACACAACAAACACAACTCATACATTTGGTAATGTATGACCTCAATTTACATCTTTCAGAACAACATACCTCATTCAATTCATAACATCAAGATCTGTAAGAATATATCTCACATCAAGGCAGTTCTTCACTAAGCATTCAAACATCTACTATTCTCACAAGTTAAATTAACATAAAATCAGCCATTTCATCAAACTATAAAAAATTTCATTATCATTGCTAGAGGACATTTCAAATTAAAACCAGGTCTCATTCCACATTCAAGTAGTCTAACCTAGTGTACTATAACATAATTTTAAGACCAACTTCCCTTACATAGAGGTTTTTCTTCAAATAGTTCTAAGACACGCTACCATACCCCGAAAAATCTAGCAACCTAGAGCAAGTTATCAAAACAAAATCAAATTTCAGTATAACTCTAATTAAGTTGAGCGGAACAAGTTTCTCAACTGTCCCTACTAAGATAGATGACAAAAACTAAGAAAAGGTAGAGAAGAAATGATCCTTAGGGTAAATAGGAAATACTCTGATTGAGGTTTTGATCGGATAGAATGGTTCCTTGATTCCTTAGCTGTTGAGAGGTGTGATCAGAATATGAAATTGTTGAATGGTAGAGAGACATTTTTTTAGAAAGAAAGGAAGAGAGTCTCCGAAATTGGCATGAGAGAGTTAAGAGAGAGAATATGGGTGGGAATGCATGCAGAGGTTTATGAAAAAGGGGTTTCACAAGTAAAGTTAATGAGTCTTTAACTCATTTCTTCATGAAATTTTACTATTCTTACTTCTAGATGAAACTATATTAATCTTACCTTATATGCAAGGGGAATAAAATAAGGAAGGAAACCGAGAATAGTTAAATCAATCAAGTTTAGATTGTTTAAAGTGCAGGCTATTATGGAACGGAGAGATGGAAAAACATGAACAAAAGATTTGAGAATGAAAAGATTTCTTCTGTTTTTCTATGGAAAACAAAACAAAGGGTTTAGTATATACTAGTACCATACCCATTCTAGGTCTAGTGAAAAAGAGAGAAAACAAATAAAAATATCACAATCTAATTTTGTTATAAAAGACACAATAACAAAATTGATGACAATTTGATTCTATCATAAAGATAAAATAACATAATTAATATTAGTTTCCTTTTAGAAGCCTCGTATCCATATACTTTGAAACCCCCGTATAATGGGGAGCAAATATTGATGAGACTCAACTTGGAACAAATATTCTTAAAAGATTGAGGACTTAAGGCTTTGGTATAAATGTCAATCAGTTTCTCTATGGTGGAAATGGAAAGCAAATGGATGAGACCCTTCTTTAAATTTTCTTTAATAATGTGACAATCTATTTCTATGTGTTTCGTTCACTGGTGAAACGCTGGATTTGTTGCAATGTATCTTGTTGAGTCATTGTTACAGTATAAAAGAGATGTATCGCAACCTGAAATCGCGACGGGGACGACGATCCAAAAGAAAATATAAATAAGTTTGAAAAAGAGAATGGAGTCGCCACCATAGTTTTTATGAAAAACTATGGAAAAACCAAAAATATGAGGATAAGGCTAGTCTATGAAAACCAGATCTAGGTCTGGGAGTCGGTTACATGTGGGGAAGGTATTAGCACCCCTACAACGCTCGTCCTAAGACGATACCTTTAATTAAACAAGTAAAATGAGTGTGTTTTCTCCAAAATGTTTATTATTCCCAAAAGAAGACAAAATGCAATAATAATAAAGAAAATATATTTTTTATTTTGGGGGACCCGACAAAGTTTTGACCTTGCTCCTACGTATTTCCATCAAGGATGAAAAATCAGGGCTACGTAGTTCTTTTGGAAATTTTATATATTTTTTTGATTTTGCAAATTTTAAATTTTTTATGTTTTTTAGAAATTTGATATTTTTGTATTTTGATAATTTTTTTATTTTATTTTAGTTTTGATATTTGGAAATTAGGAATTCAATTTTGAAAATGGCAAGAGTACATTAGGTGTGAATGACCATGCTCCGTACCCCTACCACATATTGAATATCATCTGACGTGTACGGTCTTTTGGATATTTAATCAAAATTTATTCATCGTATGAAAATAATTAAAAAATTGAATATAAAATTATTGTTAAAACTATATTTTTTTAATTATAGAAAACAAAGTTTCATTATAGTATATTTGTGAACAATAAAGAGGTGATGTAGAAACAAAATTAATGTGCCTCTCAAATGAAATCATTATTTAAGAAAAGAGAAGGCATAGTAATGTAGGCCTCACATGGATGAAAATATAGAGTGAAAATTAAAACAAGTGGAACCTACGTATATATAATTAACACATAAAAAAAACCTTTATACTTTAACTAACCTTGGTGTTTTTTGGACGGTTGTTATGAAGGTGTGTGGTGGCACGGTGGAAGTGCGGTGATTGGAGGGTATGGCTGTGGCAATGGCGGCAACGGTGTTTGTGGGGGTTGTTTGTTCTCTCTTGACGGTGATAGTGTGGTTGTTGGAGAGTATGGGTTATTGTGGAGGTATTTTGGCTTGGAGGTGGGGTTTTGTTGGGAGATGATTGTTGGGAGGTGCTTGGGAGGCACGGTTGAGGTGCTTGGTGGGGGTACGTGGTATAGTTTTTTGCTGCTAGTGGTGATGTAGCTTGTGTAGGGTTTGGTGGTGTTGGTTGGGGCTGTTATGGGGGGTGCGTTGAAGGTGGCTATGAATGAGATAATGAAAGCAAAGTGGGGAAAGCAAAGGTGACTGTGAATGAGGTGTTGGTGTATGTCTCTAAAGAATATAGGAGGAAAGGATGTTATACAAAGGATTATGAAGGGTATGGGAGATGGAGTCGGGGAGGAGAACGGTGGATTTGTGGAGTTGTATGGTGGAATCAGTGTTTTGTGGTTGTTGTGGTGAAGTACCTAGTGAGCATGAGGAGATGCTTGGTTCGTCGGGTTATGATGATGAGGAGGTGTAGTAATGTTTTAAGAGAAACCATATAACATATAACACCAAACACATGATACCGGTAGAAGTAAAAGGAATGAAAAGAAAAAGAATCCAGTGAAATACATGCAAAAGAGCACTATATAAAGCCAAATTGAAATTTTTCACTGAGATCAAAACGAAGAAGCCATACCTTCAAGAAGACTATTCGAAAAAATCTCCCTTTCACCTTTTTTCTTTTTTCTCTTCTTCCTCTGATCTCTCCAAAATCCTCCTCCTCATTTCTCACTTTTTAACTTCTCATATATCCTCCCCATTTCTCCCAGGGCACTTTTTTTTAAAGAAAGTCAAAATGGACTCTTTTCTTTTACTAGTGAACGCCCCCCTATAAGAGGACCCATGTGGATATACATGAAAAGTGGGGGATCTCTATGAGGGTGAGCCAATGCCCATTCTGGATTTTCAGTGGAGACCCAAAATACAGCAAGGCAGTTTTTAGAAGGATCAAAACAAACTTTTCTGTGTAACAGTGCAACAGTAGTGGAATTGGTTTAGAGGGATAAAACAACTTTTCGTTTTTTCGTGTAACACTAAAGCACAGGAGTGGTTGAGAGTTATGGGAATAGAGTTGCTCTTTGCCTTCTTTACACCTATATTTTTTTTAATAACTTTCATTAAAATAAACAAAACTTGAATTTATTTTTCAATAAAAAATTAAACGATATATATTTTTTCTTTCTTCTTTTTTTCGAAAATTTAACAAAAAAACAAAATATATATCTCTTTTTTTAAAACTCAAAATTTTAGATTAAATGATTTTTTTTTTATGTTTATTATGAAGAAACTTCCTTTTCACTATTATTTATTATTTTGTCCTTTTTTATATATAATTTTGAAAATAAAAATAATAAAATTCTAATTAAAAATAGAATGACTTTATTTTTTATATTTTATCATGATTAGGAACATTTATTTTTCACCAGGACAAAATTGGGTGTTGAAAAGATGAGTGCTCAAAAGAGACTTTGAAATCTTGAAGAAAATAAACTATCCATTGAATTTCACATATAATGGTGGTCATTGCCCTATATTCAGCTTCATGACAACTCTTTGATATTGTTCCTTGTTTCTTTGATTTTCCGGATATAAGGAAATTCCCAAGATACACACTAAAATCAATCACTAATTGCCTTGAATCACTACAGGTGACCCAATCACTATCACAAAAGGCTTTTAGATGGGTAGAAGTGTTGGAAGAGAAAAATAAGTCATAACTTGGAGCTCCTTTAATATATTTGATATTTTTAATTGTTGCATTACGGTGAGCAATTGTAAGCTTATCAAAAAACTAAGAAAGTTGTGGACCAAAAAAGGTTATGTTAGGTTGGGTATTAGTGAGATACATAAGCATTCCAATCAACCTTTTATAGGTTTGAACATATGTGAAAGACACACTTACAGTAGAAGACAATTAACAAGATTACCAATAGGAGTGATTGCAAGTTTGTAAGCTCAAAGACGTGCATTTCTTAACAATTCCAGTGCATGCTTCCTTTGATTCATCATTATCACTTGCTTACTTCTTGCTACTTCAAGACCAAGAAAATATCTTACATCTCCAAGATCATTGAACTTAAATGTCTTATTCAAAGCTTGTTTGACTCTATCAATCTCTTCTTTATCATTTCCTACCAAGATTTTATCATCCATATATACCAATAATGTTGCAAAAGATCCTTCAGAAGAATTAACGAATAAGGAATGATCATTCATAGATTAAGTATACCCCGTAGAAATAAAAAGAATGAGAATTTAGCGAACCACTCCCTACTAGCTTGATTAAGGCCATATAAAGCCTTTTTAAATTTACAAACTCTTCCTACTTGAATAGATTGATCCAGGATGAGCAACCATGTATATATCTTCTTTCAACTCTCCACATAAAAAGGCATTGTTTATATCTAATTGTTTCAATTCTCAGTTATAGATAGAAGCTAGATAAAAAAGCAACCTTATAGTAGTTATCTTTTCTACTGGAGAGAAAGTTTCAAGGTATTCAATATCTTTTGCTTGTGTGTATCCCTTTGCCACTAACCTCGCTTTATACCTTTCAATAATCCCGTCAGCCTTATACTTTATTTCGAATATCCATTTACAAGCTATGACAGTTTTGTCCTTAGACAAAAGAGCAATCTCCTATGTTGTATTTCATTCTAAAGCAAATATCTCACAATGTATAGCCTTTCTCCAACATTTATGTTTCACAACTTTAGAATAAGTTTTTGGCCCAACATGTTAAGAAAGAGTCGTAATTTATTAGAAGACAAAACATAATTTGAAGGATATTTAATTCTTAAAGATGTATTAGAAACACTGAGAGTACAATAATAATCCTTTAGATGCTCAAGTGGTCTTTTTTTCTGGTACTCATTTGAATTGACTGTGTTGTTTCATGATCTTTATGGAGGTTTCTAGCAAAAATTTGCAATGATGGCAAGTGCACTTGTAATGTAACAAGTAATAAAATTATTGTTCTCTCCCAAAGGATTTATGCAACACAAAACCATTTATATGATTATAATAAATTTAGACTCAAGAAATAACATAATTGAAATGTTGTGCAGAAAAATAAAATTAAAATAAATAAATATTTTTAGGATTTTTGTATCAACACTTAGAACACAGAAAAGGGTAATAGTATGAAATGGTCAGGGTTAGATTTCACTAAACATTACTTATGTATAAAAAAATAATTCTTCTTTTCTATCAATAATCATTGTCAACCCACAAAATTACTCCAACCTGATTCCTCGGCAGATGAGCCTAGGGATTATATTTAAATTGTCAATTCCTTGATCAATTATATAGATGAATCTTGTATTCACATAAGGATCTTAAATACAACAAATGAATCATGCTATATTGCTTGACACAAGATTTCATCTGGTAGATTAATTCAGTTATAGATTCAAAAGATATTTTCCAATACTCTTAAGAATTAATGATCGAGTTATGGATTCGCACAATAAGCATAAGCTTAGAATTAATATACCGATGTATTGAAAGAAAAACATTTATGACAAAACATAAGATAAACCCAAATACTGTAAAACAAGTTTAGGCCGAGTTCAAGAGGGGGGATGAATTGAACTATTAAAAATTTTCGCAAATATACCTTTTCGCGAACTGAAGAATGAAAGTTCTTTAATGAAACTACTGAAAAATGATATTATGAAGTGTACAACAAAGGTTCAATATATTCCAGAACTGAAACAATACACAGAAAAAATTTAATCAGATGCAGAAACAATAAACTCGAATTCGAAAATCGTTCAAGTAAAACTGGAAATAGTACTGAAAACAGATCAAGAATACAATTCAGAATATTTCAGATAAACAGTAAAAGAATTTTGCTGGAAAATACTCATACAACAATACAAATACAAGTGATATGTAAAACCAGAAGTAATAAAGATTTCAAGAAAGACTAGTTTTCTGAAATTCAAACAGATGAACAGTAATCACAATAAACTGGAAACACAAAACAGATTCAAGAACTGGTTCAATCAACTGAACAAATATAAAGATTGTTTTAGAAAAGCATAAATTAACACTAGAAAGCAATCAATTTAATTTGTGCTAAAACCAGTTAATCAGATGATGAGCAGAATATGAAATCAGTGTTCAAGAATAGTAAAAGAAAGATCAAGAACACAAGAGTTTATCCTGGTTCACCCTTCCTCTTGGGCTATGTCCATTCCTTTGCCAACAAGCAAAGTTTTCCACTAATCAAGATCACAAAGATCAGTATATAACATTACAAACACTAGCAACCAGCAAGAACCCACTACTCCCAGCAGTAAACAACCTACTGAACCTTTCAACAAGTCAAACACAATGCAGAAACCACTGCACAAACCCAATTACAACACCCTATGTAATATGGGTACCAAAACAACAAACACAAATTACAAAACCTATGTAATTTGCAACCACTCACTCACAATACAAGAAATTATCAAATCAGTACAAAATAGAAGTACTTCTATACTCAACAAATTACAAATGGATTAAAAACCAGTATAAAAGACTTAGCTTTGGTGCATAACCAATTTGCACTAAACCTGGTTAAGACCAAGCTCCAAGATTCAAATTCTTGAAGTCCTGTTAATCGAAAATCAATGTCAAACTTTGTTCCCATAGTAAGGGCACTTTATCTCTCTTTGAAAATCACAAACTTGATTAGTTAGAATATTTTTTGTAAGTTTCAAATCGCGTGCTACTCCTATATAGAAAACTGATTTATAACTGACAAAAATTCATTCAATTGTTTTAATCATTCAATCGATTGATTTTCTATAACACATAAAAATTCCATCAAGTTCAATTTGAAAAAGTAGTTTACTAGTTTTATTCTGAAACTATTTTTTCAAAATTATTTAATCATGATGAATCTTTTGAGCCCTTCTCAAGTAAATGAGTCATGCAACATGGTTTTGAACCAAAACCATACTCACACACTCCCAACCTGACCAAAATTCCCACCTAGCTTCATGAAGGCTTCAAGTAATCCACTTGTAACCTTTGATCCAAAGACTTCATCATGTTGTTGACTTCATCAAATTACTTAGCTAGTCATGGTGCTAACAAATCGATTATGTGATAGTTTCATCTTATGACATCTAACCCCAACAATAATAGGTTTAGCTCCTTATAGTCATGAGAATACTAAATAACCAGGAAGTACAGTGGAAGAGGGTGGATTAAACCCATAAACCCCTAAGTTGTCTCCAAGTTTGACTTTTTATGATCTTTGGTTGAATATGCCAAACCCTAATGTGAAAGGTTCGTTAACTAGAATCTGTTTTTCGATGCTCACACTCGGCCTAGCAAATTGGCACTGGGTGTAATTGAGTTCTATTGCAATTTTTGCCCATTCAGAATCTTAAGCCCAACCCAACTTTTAGCATCAACATTTCAATTTTGCCCTTATGTGCTCTAAGGAATTCCAATGTTGCTTTTCTTAACCCAAATGATTTGTGTTCATTTATTTGAAAAAATTAATGGGATTTAGAGTAATATTCGATGAAAAACTCAAGTAACAACTTTTTTCAAAACAAACAAATTATTTATAAAACCATGGGATTTAACAAGTTACAAGCTTAGAAATAATTGATTTCATTATGAAAATAAGCCCAAAAATGTCATAAAATTTAACTCTATCAAACTCCCCAAAAATTAGAACTTTGCTTGTTCTTAAGCAAAAGTAACTTGGCTAAGATGAACAATTACTTAACACTAATATAACAACTCAAAAAAAATTCGCCAAACACATAAAAAATCATTCAAATATGTTCCTCTTCAAATAAACTCATGAATGAACAATTATACCTCATGAAATCTCAACTACAATACTAAAATGGAACTGTAACTGAAAATGCACACAACTTTCAACAAATATGACAATTATTATCAATGAACATCCAAAAGTATTATTCCTCACCGAAGTAACTTTTTCACTCAAGCTCTATAGTGTCTCACGATGTAATTTTTCTCTCACCTACTACTAATTCATCACAATTTAACTTTACTTTTCATTTAAAAAGCCAAAAATTTCAAACACATGCAACATCACAAAGACTTTTATTGGATTTTAATGCGACTATGCTAGAAAGAAAATTAGTTTTTCTATATAATTAAAATAATTCAAGAGAGCAATTAGATCAATTAATAAATTCAAAAAATTTTATGCTCTTTTATTCCAATCAAAACCAATAATATAAAAAGGATTTTAGGCCAAGTTCAAGAGGGGGTGAATTGAACTTTCAAAAATTTTCATAAACTTTGGAAAGAATTAATGGAAAGAATGATAGTTCTTTATTAAAACAATCAATTATGTGAATTTTGAGTGCATAGCAGAAAAAAAATAATTGAAAGCTTAAATCAATTAATTGAATAACGCAAACAAATATAGTAAAATGTCACATAAACAAGAGTGTATTAAGAGGGAAAAGAGAGAGCAAGAACCAAGATTTATATTGGGTCACTCTTTCTCAAGAGCTAAATCCAGTCTCTTTGTCTGCAAGCAAAGAAATTCACTAAAGAACACAGTTTAATAAAAAACAACACAATACACTTGCACTTCGCAAGAGACCCACTACACACTGCAGAAACCACCTCTGAACCCTACAGAGATAACAAAACTAGTGCAGAACCCTACTGCACCACTAAAAAGAGTAAACCCTATACAAATTGTAGTCTAAACAATAAAAAATACATGAAAAAGATACAACCTGAAAGCAATTATGCACAACATAGTTTTAACACCGAAAAAACTAATGCAAAAATACTTATCTCTGATGAACCGAAACCAAAGTAGCAGTTTTAACGCTAATGGAGAGCTTCAAGATCTACAATCTTGATTTTTCTTGAATAGAAAACTTGATTTTTTGAAGACTGACTGATTTTTGAATGAACACTATTTTTCACACATTAAGCTCTCTCAAAAAAATGTAATATCACTATTGTATTCCTTCTTTCTTCTAAAAGTCATGATATTGTTTTATAACCAATTGGTTTTAAAAAACTGACTTAACTGAATCAATTCAATCGATTGAAAAACCAAAATAAATCAATTGATTTTTCACAAAACAAATTATTTTAATAAATTAATTTTCAAAAATAACTGATTGCAAAACCTTGACAAAGACATTTTCGAAAAAGGTAATTCTCTTGTTAAAACAAGTTTAAAGATTTTGAAGCTCATTCCAACTTCAACTGATCTTCATTCTCAGTCCAAGTTGGCTTCATCAATTCACATGGTAGCATGAGTGCTAACATAATCAACTTTCCCTCTAAACTTATTTATTTCAATATCTAATTTTTTAAACCATAACCTTTGATCTCCTTATATCACCTTTTCATAAATTTTTTTCCAGATATTCTCCAGCAAACTTGAATGATATTAAGTTCCTAATCTCCTTGCTCTCCTAACTCAAACAAAGGCAGTCAAACAAAGCTAGTAGGATGAAGAACAATATGCTTTTTGTAACATCCCATATTTTTTATATAATAATAACTTTATTGCATAAAATTATAAAATAAACTTGAATATAAAATCCATACTTTCATCATGTATTTTAAAATGTACTTCTCCAAATAAGATTTAATAAAAATATCTTTGTAAAATTATAAATAAAATAAAATAAAATAAAGATTCTCCAACAATTCACTTAGGATTCACACCACCTGTCAAATCCTTTACTCTCATGTAATACACGATCATCGCAGATTTAAAAACAAAACAAACACCACAAAAAATAAGGTATGATAGAGAGTTTTAAAAATATAGATTTTCATAAATTAAATTTCTATATTAACCCAAAAATAACAAATCAAACTTTCATAATTCATCTTACATCATACATATGCTGACTCACAAACAAAGACACTAGACTCTCTACTTCCGGAAGATACTTGTGCATTAAGTTAGACTCAGAGGTGTACACCTTTCATATACCACCCATCTGTTCCAATCGGGCTCATATTTCAAACCTCGGATCCCATATGCACAGGGTTAATCCATATGTCCTATTTTGATCGAGCTCATATTTCAAACCTCGGACAGGACCATATGAACCTCCTTCGACTCTTCATTAACTAACAATCTTCATCTGTAATCCAATATACCATTAGAGTAATGATACCTCCTTGAATCCCCGAAAAATGCACATCCTAATAATCTCAACACGGGTATCTCCTTTCCTGAAGATACTATGTCTCGATCACACACCACATCATTCACAAATTGATACTACATCATACAATACATGAACATTCATCCAATTCATTAATAAACAAATAATTACAATATTTATGAAAAAAAATCAAACTAGCTTCCCTTACCTCTATAGAGTAGAGATACTCAAAAACCCTAAAATCACAGGCAACCTAACTCTGTTCAAGAATCTGATCGGACACTCTTGATCTACTCAACGCTAGAAATCT
>Ga0123340_1006089_pt1 | contig 11510 bp, 6 predicted proteins | sample SirMexnodulemix_FD_89961 | JGI IMG/M metagenome (GOLD analysis project Ga0123340, IMG submission 89961) | Root nodule microbial communities of legume samples collected from Mexico - Siratro Mexico nodule mix | ecosystem: Host-associated > Plants > Roots > Nodule | place: Mexico: Nepantla... | reverse complement strand
GACATATATATATATATATATATATAAATAAAAAAGTGAAAGCAATCTATCTTAAAACTAATATATAAATATATAAAATAATTTTAAGTCTAACTCGTTTTTGTGAAATTGTTTTTAAGATATATTGCTTTCACTTATATATTTATATATTGTAAATTGATTTTATCTCTAATCTATATAATATTTACAATATACCCTTTACATCGATACACGTACATAATAGTAAATTTTGTGGTTTGATAAACTCTAATATCATATTAGAAAGTTAGTTTAAATTTAACTCATCCTTACAAAATCATATAAGATCAGGTTTTGTTTTACTTGTATATTATACTTTTTTTTTATGTTATTTTTAATTAATGTAGGATCTTTAATGTATTATATTTAACTGTTTTAACTTGGTTATAAAATATATTTTATTTTCTTAATCCTTCAACTTATTTTTTATTTAAATGATACATATTTTAATTTAAAATAAAATGAAACAAAAATAACGTAACAAGAAAAGAAACAATTGCAAGGTAAAAACAAATAATTGGATATTATTTTTTGTAAGAAAAAAGTACGCAACAGCAATAGATGTAAAAAAAAAGTTTGTAGAGAACTATTGGAGTCCATTATGGATAATAAATCATTTGAAGACTCTTCATTTGATACGCTCTTAGATATACATGACCCGTGTAGCAAACCTCATGAGCCTGGTCAACGAAGAGGGCAAGAATTTCCTTGCAAAGAGAAAACAAGCATTTGTGTAGTTTCCGAACTTTCCATAATACTCACATTTCTGGTTCCTCAAATTCTCCAACAACGCCACAGTAACCTCTGGTCTGACGTATCGGGTTGGGTGGCGACCACCCTTTGACCAATCAACCCAAGTCAAACTCCTGTTCGAGTTCTTCTCCCAAAATCTGATGCTAACAAACGTTGGCAAGTAATGTTCATCAGCATAACATGATCCTTTGCACAACGTTTGAAAAACTGGGAAGTAGGTTGTGTCGGACACCACTTCCAGTGCAAGCTCTCTGTCCATTTCGAACCACTGAGACCCTTTTCTCCATTGTTGGAGAGTGATGAGAGGGGCCATGCGGATGCTGTAACGGCCACGTCCAACTGCACTGTCTGCATCAAAAGCCATGACGTGGCTTTGGGTGGAGTTCATCAAGTAAGAGTAGATTGTTGAGAAGTTGAAGAGAGGAATGCAAGACTCTGATATCAGAACAAAGCGTTGGTTCGAGAAATCCAGAAGGGCATTCGCCAGAAGCCGACGCTCAGCTTCGAGCATGCTGAATTTCCCCCATTCCACTTCCTGCATTACTTGTTACCAGAGTAGGGTATGTTAGAACAAGGTGGTGCTGTTGTTAAATTTTAAGTTCATTTCACTTTTGATCATTCATTTCAAATAGTTGTGTGACTTTAATTTTCAAAAGTTTAAATGTTTTTGATGGGTAATTAGAAGTTTAATTGGAGCTTACAAGTTTCAAACTTTTATTACAGTGCAGGATTAATAACTAGCAGTCTGCAAAATTTCAAATATTTATGAACGTTTTCACTGGAAATGTGACGGCTATCTACTATCACTTAAATGCTATAGTGATGGAAATGGTGGCCTAGCTATTTAAATGCTATACATGTGGTGCTAGCAAATGACACTTCAATTGGGTAGTTTCTACTTTGAAAAGATAAATTATTTTATTTTTATTTGGTTTTTTTAGCAACTCTCCCCTTTCTCTCTTCATCTATCATTTTGGAAATCCTTTTATTGTCATAAAATGCATAGTCATATGTGGTTCATTTTATTACTTTTATCATAATGTGACTTTTTTGGATATCTTCCTTCAGAGGGTCTTCAACTTTTATATTATACTTGTTTGAGTGGACATCCTCACTATTTATTGTCGAAGTAGAGACATTAAGGATGTATTATCAATGAGTCATTATATTGAACTAAACCAAATATCAAAATCATCTATAGTTAAAAATCTTAAAATAATATATTTATCAATCTTTATTTTTATATATTATTTATTTTAGTCTTTTTGTCGATTGAATATCCTTGAATCCCTGATAAAAACAACTGCAAGCCAAAATTACAGGAACCCTGGAGCAACTATCAGAAGCATGCTTGAGATGTTGTGGCAGTGACATTATTGTTGAAGCTAGATCGATTTCATCGACTCTACTTGGAGGTACAGATTGACTAGCTTGAGGTTGCCAGGGAATATTATCAAGCATTAGGGTTGTTAAATTTTTGTTTGAATTAAACTAAACTAGTACCTAACTCAACTAACTACGTGGAAAAAGTTGAATTAAATTGTTTTTAAAAACTTACTCCTAGATAAATTTATTTAAACTGAACTGAAACTGACAAATATGTTTTAAAATAAAAATGTTTATTGATAAAAGTTTTATAATTTAAATAATTTAAAGATAATGGAGTGAAAGTGAAGTCTAATAATACTTTGATGTATATGTAATTCATGTTTTATCTTATGCATTTAGGTATCATATTGCTCTAATTATCCATGCATATGTTATTGTATATGCTTGGATACTCTTACTATTTCTTTTATGTTCTTAATATTTCTTTTATGCTATGGATGACTAGAATAAACAAGCACAAACTTAATAAAATGGAATACAATTTAACCTTTTTATATAACTTGTAAAACCCTATTATCAAGCTTTGATTTCCCTCTTTAAAAGTTTTTCTTTAAGTTTAAATCTTTTTTGAAAAGCTTTAAATAACATTTTGCTCTAATCACAACTATCATTTTTAAGTTTTTTTTTTTTTATAAATTTAATCCTTTAAAAGAAAAAAGTAATTCAAATGACTATATAGATAACAAGTTTCATGTTTTGTTATAATGCAAAACCGATTTAATAAAAATGGAGATTATGAAGGCATAAATAGTTTGATCCATGGATAGATGACCTATAATAAAAATTCTAACACTTATCAATCAATATAGTCTTGTCATGACAGTCCATGATTTTGATAATAAACAAATTATATTAATTTTAGGATCTAATCACATCTACCCTTAATGTGCATAAGGAAAAGCAAGCAAGTGTTTATGTTAAAAGCAAGTTGAACTCTCAAAAAGTATAAAATGAATAAAGAGTACATATAACACCTATATCTAGACAAAAAAACATAAGACATCAACATCATAGGGTAAACATTAAGCCACATGAATATCACTATACACAAATTTTATTTGCAAGACCACCTACTCTTCATCAAAGGTAAGTCATAAATTCCCATTAAGAGTCTCACACAATAAACCAACCTTTTCCAAATTTCTATGCTTAATTTGGTGTTGTTAGTACTATAAAGAAATATTCAAAAGGGGTCTTTGCATAGCGAGTTGAGAGTAACAAAAATATATGTCAACAAAAAAGCTACCATTATTTACTAAATCATTGGCATAAGAACAAAATGTGCAAGCTTTAGCAGTCTTTTTTCAAGAAATTTATAAATAGGAGATTGTCATGCAACCAAACTAATATCTTACATTAAAAATAGATGTATTTTGTGTGTTGTTGCCAAGTATTTGAAAGATCATTTAATAGGCAATACAAAATTCTTTTCTTGTAAAATCTTTACTGGTAAGTCTATTCACTCGATAAGGAGCGCATATAGTTAATATCCTCTATTCATAGAGTTTATCTTGTAATCTTTGTATCCATGACTAACTATAATAGAATAATCAAGAAGTCATAAGTGACTTAATTTTGAGGAATACATGTTCTTTATCTCAAGGGGAGATAAAATGGATAGTCAAGAGTGACCTTCTGTACTCAATATAAGCCAAAATTTGTAGTGATCAAACTTTTAATCAAGATTTGATTAGTGAAACTCTTCATAGATTTTAAAGGAGAACAAGATGTAGCCTATTGTTGGGGTGAATCAATATCAAATTCTCTAAGTGTTGCATTCCCTCGTCCATTACTCTTGTACTAGTCATCAATTGTCCTCTTCATGCTCTTGTGAAAATATTTTGCAAATGTTTTTTAATCATCAAATGATTATCCCCAACCCATTTAATCATCATCCTACTGGAATGAGTTTTCAAAGTGTTTTTTAAAGCTCTATGCAACCCTTTCTAAAGCTAACCTATTATTTTAACTTAATTTGGAATAAAAGCAAATGAAAATAATTCTATGTGTATTAGTATTTGGGATTGAGAGTATTATAAATGTTTGAATTTGTATTAAGCCGTACTTAAGTTGTGTAGTTAGAATATTAGGAAGATATCATAGTAATCAGGAATGGAACATAATAAAGATGAAAAGCTTTCATGCTTTTATATTCGAGGTCTGATGGCCTCGATGTTATTGAGAATTCAGACTTAGATTTTGCTAGATGTTCATATTAAGGGGAAGTGTAATCTGTAGTACATGCAAAATACTATATTGATTAAATGATGTATAACTTCCATTAATTAGTGCCTAATCTTAATCATGAAATTAACAAAAGGAACCATATAGTCATTTCAATACATATTATGGTAGTTCAATTAATTAATTTATTTATTCATTCTTTTAGGTAATGTCATAAGAGAATGAGTAAATTTAAGATTTTATGTTTCAAACAAGAGCTATGTGATTTATCATGAACTAGTAAATAAATATTTAAGAAATACATTATAAATTTGTTTAAATAGAGCCATTTCTAAAAATAAAAATTATTTGTCAATTTTGTGGCTTTTAAATAATGTTTCCTCTCACAATCCTCACTATCACAAATGAGAGAGACTAATAGGAACAATTAAGGAAGTGAATTTTTTTCATTATTTCTCAAGAAGATCAAGTCTTTCTAAAGTTTTTGGAACATTTTCATCCAAATGAAATGTACACACAATTTTCCATAGCTTTTTCCTATTTCTGTTTACATTTCTAAGATCGTGTTAGTTTTCTATAATTAACAATATTGGAAAACCTAAAGAACATATATGGTTTTTCAATCAAAATTATAATTTTATCATATTAATAATATACAGTGAAATTTAATTGAATCCTTCATTATGAATACAATCGAAATGATTACTTGAAATTGATCAAAGAAGAATACTAATATAAGTCCTTACAATAATTTCTCTATGTTTTTTTTTCATCTTTCTTCTATTTGTCCTAGACAAAATATTTTATTTAAAGTAAGGTAATTGAAAATGTAAATTAGTGATTGAATGAATAAAAACTAACCTTGCTAGGAATTCTCCTTGCATGAAACACTGAACTCTCCGGATCTGAACCATTGTAAGAAGGACTAGAATGCACATAAATTGAATAATATCCTTCTTGTCCTATGAAGAACTTTTCCCAAAAAAGAGCTAAAGGCACAATATCCCTTACCAAAAACATGAAGGCCACCTTAGGGACTCGATCAAAGGGGTATTCATGAATCTTAGGGGTCATTGAAGCTCTCCAAAATAGTTCTTCATCACTCATATCATGCACAACATTAGAGGGCATAATAAACTCTTTCATATCATGTTGCACAAAATTAAAAGGTTGAATGAACTCTTTCACATGATGCTTAACATTGGAAAGTTGATTAAACACTTTCACACCATGCTTAACATTGGAAGACTGAATAAACACTTTTAATCCTTCTTTATCAAGGCTAGAATTACATACTTTTGGTTTTTCAATTGGAAATGACATTGGTAACGATACATTTTTTGTTAAAGAGTGTGAGAATTGAGTGGTCGGTAAACTACTACAACTTTTAAGAAAGAAACTAATGATGATTCCAATGGTCACACCAATAGCCAAAAGGAGGAGATTAGGAAGGAAACGAACAAGTTGCAAATGACAATTCTTAGAAATAGAATTTGATGGATTCTGGTTATTTGAGCCTTTCATTTTTTTAAATTTCTCTAAAGTATAAAAATTGGAGGTTTTTTTGTCAAGAAAGGATGAAAGGTAGAAAATGGCTATTCAATATCCCTTAATAAGAATTATTATAAAAGGACATTTGGTATACACTGTTGAAGACAAATGTTCAATACTTCAAAGTGAAGTTATGAAAATAAAAACATTATAATCATACTTATCTTCTAATCAAAATATGTTATAGTCATAAATTATAATAAAACATTAGAAACACTCAAAAGCATAAAGGATCACCAAAGGTAAAACTAGTCTAAAATATTAGATGGATAGTTGGAAATGTGAGCTAGAGAAAGAGATATAAAGTTATGTAACATAATAGTTACTGATATAAAGAGATTAAGGTACTCTATCTGCAACTTGTTTAGTTCCAATTTATGCAAGGGGTAGCAAGAGCTATCACATGGAGTGATGACTTTGAAGACTATTTATGCATCATGAGAACCCCCTACCTCCTCCTCTCTTTTCTTTCCTTAATTTGTGCAGACATAATTCCTTATTTACTTGTGTCTTGGAAACCTGTAGAAAGAAATAAAGTTTTATTAAAAATAAATAGAAAAATACCAACACATAAATGAAATATTGAGTTAAAACTTAAAAATAAATACATATTTTACTACCATTTTCTTTTGTAGCTTAATTTAATAATTATAACCCTATGAAAAGGAACAAGCTACATAATTAATAGGGTTTGATGTTTCTTGACCATGAATTTGGTTAGTTAGGTCATAGTTTATTTTTTGAGAACCTAATACACTGCAAACTTTTCGACTATGGTGCATTGTTTTTTTCAAAGCTAAAGAATTGAAAATGATATTGGATTTTCAGGTTTTCCTCCTATATGAAGAATATGACCAAATGTAATCTCATTTATCTCACTTATTTAAGAGCGAAAGGTTTATAATAGGGTTGTGTGTGAGACTATCTTGTTTAAGGAGGGTCCAATAGCGGTCCGATAGAGAGTGACCTGATAGGCCCAACAATCGTGTCTGGATAGGCTCTAATACCATCTCAAGAAGTGAAATTTAAGCCTAACTCAACCTTACAAAATCGGCTTGCAAAGTGAGGTTTGCACCTGTTTATAAACTATTGAAAAGGCCTCATCTCTAGTAGATGTGGGATCTCCAACATATTTAAATATAAATTGCTCCAACGTGTAATATCATGCAAAATTTAGAAGATTTCTGAAAATAAATTAAAATTGGAAGTTTTGAGATAGAAAAGTTTTATATAATTTGAATTTGTTTATCTCAGATTAAATTCATACATTAAATGAAATTAATTTTGATTGAAATTGATTTATTATCAAAATATTTTCAGTGAAGGAATAATGCAATTTTTTCCAAATTGAATAAGAGAATGATGAAAATGCACATGCACGAGTGATGAAACATTTAAGAGAAGAATTATGAAGCATACAACTTTCAAATGAATACGAGAGAATGATGAATAAAAAAATGAGACTTGTGAGGAACATGATCAACAATTCTCATTTCAACATTTAAAGTGCTGCACAAATGGAAGGTTTTCAAATGAATTGAAAAATTCATTAAACGCATTAAAGAAGAAAATATTCAGCAGTAGATAGGAATTTGTTCATAGAATCTTCAACCATCATCATTCCAAAATCTATATAGAGGACCTTGAAGGTGAACGTGAAAAATAATAGAAAAATTGTGAGAGGTCTATCTCTTGGGAGATTAGGATTAGAATACCTAGAGAGGTTTGTAAACGTTCTTGGAAAGGTGTTAAAACTCAGTACCTGAAGATATTAGAATACTTGCTACCTAGAGAGGTGGATAATGCCTATTACCTGGAGATGTAGAGAATGTTTGTTACCTGAAGAGGTGGAGAATACTTATTTCCCGAAGATGTGTTAAAACTCATTTCTAGTGAAAGCACTTAAGGGGATTGGATGTAATCTTGTTTGTAGGGTGAACCAATATAAATTTTTGTCTACTTCTCTCTTTGCCTTACGCTTTATTTATACTATGTTTGAAGTGGTCATATTTAACAATTTGAGTTCAGACTCCATTTAATTAAACCCTCATTTTCTAGAACTAACTATAACTACAAGAACCTCGTTATTGAAAATACAACAAACAAACAAAAAGAGATGAAAGAGAAAAAAACCATTGTGAACACGATTGCAAATATTTGTATCTCATTTTCTTTAATCCTCACCCCTACGCTTAAGCTTATTCCCAATCCCGACAATAATTCAAAGCATCTCAATATACATTTCACAATCAATTATCAAACAATTTGCTCTCACGGTTCTCCAAAAAATAGTTATCATCTACAAACTAAAGTAAAGCAATATCCATCTTTTACCTACACATTTTGAAACCAAAAATAAGATAGCATGTAAAGCTGGTCTCATATAGACCTTCTATTACACCAAAAATAATCAAAGAGCTATGTATCTTCACCTCAATCATTTTCTTATGAAAAACTTTCTTATTGAGCTTTGGAGTCTCAACATGCTTTTTCCACAATATATCTCTAAATTCAAATCATATATCCTTTCAAAATCAACCTTTAAAACCAAATGAATATTTCACTAACTTTGGTATTTATGCTTTGAAATGAATTATAGTTGACACTAAATTCATCTTGTAACTTTACAATAATTGACTCACAATTTAATTCTTTGTGCCCGTTCTTGCACAGCCAGTCTCCCATTTCTATGAATTAAGATTTTTCATTATTTATTTTTATTTCACCATCTTATAGTTCCCAAACTTTTCTTTACTTCATTTTTTATTTCTAATTTTTTCCTCTCTCTCCTTGTGTTGAATTTGTTATATATATCCACTTTTTTTGTTGTGTCCATTTATTATAGAGTAATAACTTTTGCTATAATTTCCTCCTCCATCACCAAATCTCACCCAAATAACTTTCTATGTTCCATGTTTATCTAAATTTTCTTTGGATCATGTTTATCCAGAATAATTAATTACAATGTGTTGGCTTGGTTTGCTTTTATTGTCATATCTAATCCATGTTTGCATCCTTTCCACCATTGACTTTCTACCACCAAATTTATTTCTTGTTTATTCTATCCTACCCTTTTTCCCAACATCAAAACCTCGATCTTCTTCTGTTTGAGTTTCTTCCATGTTCTCTTGCTTCCTTCCCGTGGGTGAGTTATATATGTTTTCTCCCCCAATTAATACTCCACCACTCATCATGCATGTTGTCTACTATGAGTTGGCCAAACATCCTTTCCCTATTTTCACATGTTGATCTTCAGGCAAACATTTTTAGTCTTTCATGGTGTTCGGTTGTATCATAGCAATAAGGCAATTGCTTCCTGCACTCTCACATTTGCTTCCTGCACCCTATCAAATGTGTAAAAGGACTTTGATGTCCCTATAAATGAACACAAAAGGGAAAGGAGATGCTGTGGAGGAGGTGTTGCGAAGGAGCTGTTGCTGCAGAGGTGTTGCAATGCTACGAAGGTGTTGTGAAAGGAGCTGTTGCAGAGGTGCTGTGAAAGGAGCTGTTGCGGAGGTAATGTTGTAGAGCGATGGACAAGTAGCAGCGGAGTGGTGGACGAGCTGCGGTGGAGCACTGGTGGAGTGGAAGATATGTTAAGGTGGTTTTGATTTGAATGTAGGTGTGTTATGAGGGTATGATGAATTTTATGGTTGTTGGTGCGACGGTGGGGAGTGGGGTGTTTTTCTTGAATTTTGAAAAACGTTTTCTAGAATTTATTTATTTTTTCAAAGTTTTGATTCATTTCGAAAAATATTTTTTAAAATGTAAATTTGATTTTTAGAAAATATTTTTCAGAACATATTTTCAGAAAATTTTTTCCAAAAGTGACTTCTGTATCTCGAAAAACATTTTTCGAAAGTCATTTTTGAATTTTGAAAAATATTTTCTGAAACTACATTTTACACTCCAAAATGCATTTCAGAAAACATTTTTCGTAAATCATTTTAACATACCAAAATGCATTCTATAAAACGATTCCCGAAAACTAATCCAAGGATAATTTTGATATTTTAAAAGTTTAATATAGTGCAAGAAGTAAATGAGGGGTGCAGAAAGTAATTTTCCAACATAATTCTTTCCAGTTTCAGCCTCTGGGCCTTTAGAAATTGATTGCAGGCAATTAATTCCTCCACCTCCACAATTTTTAAAATAACTATTTTACCCATTTTTAAAGAAACTTCCGGATTACTTGTTTTGAAACACACTGTTAGAAATTTATGAAATATATTCTGAAACACATCTTTTAAAATAAAATTTCTTGAACTTATGAAATATATTTTGGAATATAACAAACTTTTCAAAAGATATATAATACCTTCCAAAATGTATGTTTTCAGGATGTGTTTTCCAGAATATATGAAATGTATTCTGAAAGTAATGTTCCAGAACAAGATTTTTTTTGTTTCTCCTCTTCTAACAATGTGTTGTCCTTCTTTTTTTCTTCTTTCAAAACGGTAATGGTGTAGCAGCAAGGAAAGTGATAGCAATATCAATGGTGGAGTAAACGAGAGAGAAACAAATCGGATAATTTGATTATTTTACCCAATTATAGGGGTGTAAGTTAAAAAATGGATGCAGAACATAATTGCTCTTTTTTGCAGAAAAAGGTAAAAAGTTAATAGGGAAATTAATCCTATTGAAGGCCATATTGATTGAATGTTATTCTACATTATGAAAATATTTTATGAGAAACAATCTTTTAAATAGATTTTATTCATTTGAACTAAGGAAAGTTTTATGAAATGTTTTTCTTTTTTTACTGAATAAGGGTGTTATGGTTTTATGCATTATTGAGAACAATACAATGTTAAAAGTACGTAATTAGTTTAATGATGTATTTGCAATCAATTTTTTTCTTAAGATTTAAAAGGAGATTAAGGAAGTAACAAGGCAGAGAGAATAAAAATAATTTACAATAACAACACGATATACAATTTTAAATAGGCTAAAATGTAATTTTATCTCTTAAAAATTTAAGAATTTTACGTTTAGTCAATAAAAAAATTCTTGAAATGTATATAGCTTTTGCATTTGATTCCAAAAGAATAATAAGTTTAATTTTTCTCTTCCAACTATGTTGACACTTTTAAATGATCTTAAAATATTTTAATAATTTTTTTATCTTTTTGAATTTTTTATCATAACGAAAATTATATATATAGTTTCTATCATACGGAGATCGATATATGTATCGTAATGGCTATGATTAACTTAAAAAAAAGAAAAATCACAAGTGTAACTTTTTTTATTACAGACTAATTTCTCTAATATAGAATTTGTAAATTTTGATTTAACTAAAAAAATATAATTAAACCTTCTTAATATTATGAGTTGCTGCCTCTACCAAATAAAATGTAGATTTAAAGAGATCATTATTAACAACATAAAATCAACCTAATTTATAATTTAAATATTGTTTTCATTAAAGTTATTTATCTTTTTAATTTCAGTTTTATAATTTAATTTTCGTTTTACATTGGTTATCTCGTTTAATTCAGCTTTTCTTTACTGTTATTATTTTTAGAATTTCTGTTTCAGTTTTTTTTTTTTTTTTTTTTTTTTTTTTTTTTTTTTTTTTTTTTTTTTTTTTAAAAATTTTTTTTTTTTTTTTT
>Ga0123340_1006085_pt1 | contig 11512 bp, 2 predicted proteins | sample SirMexnodulemix_FD_89961 | JGI IMG/M metagenome (GOLD analysis project Ga0123340, IMG submission 89961) | Root nodule microbial communities of legume samples collected from Mexico - Siratro Mexico nodule mix | ecosystem: Host-associated > Plants > Roots > Nodule | place: Mexico: Nepantla... | reverse complement strand
TTCCATAACTGTCCTTCATGAAATTACATAAATACCCCTATCTTAATAAAACCCCTCCCCTTCCCAACCGGATGACCAGGCCATCCGGTTTAATTTTTTGAAAATGAGAACCGGATGGGGGGTGCATCTGGTTCTCATTTTAAAAAAAAAATACAAACCGTTTGGTTAAGAGAACCTTCGTCCGGTTTAGGTAAGCCATTCGCGACTTCCGTTTCTTCGTTATTCAAAATCTTTCAATTAATTCCTCATAGAAGCATTAGGTAACCAATTTATGATGTTTATTAGCAATTAGTAGGTGATATTGATAATTAGAGTAGTTGATTTGGGATTTGGGGGGCTGTCGACGGCGAATTTGAGGATTTTCCGATCTGCTGGGTTGAGAACCGGATGGAGTCGTTCGGTTTGTATTTTTTTTTTTAAATGAGAACCGGATGCACCCCCATCCGGTTCACAATTTCAAAAAACGAAGGAGAGGGTATTTATATAATTTTATGAAGGGCAGTCATGGAATAAAAAAATTATATGGGGGTGCAGGAAGAGGGTATGGGGGTGGAGGAAGAATTTGTCATCGAACTGAGTGGGAAAATATGGCATATCGGAGTAACGAGTAAGGACAACACATCAACTAAAGATGGCAGATTACTTTTTGTACCCAGTGCTTTCCTTATGCATCCCATAAATGTGAAATTATCATTTATGCCCTTGTAGTACTAAATGACCTTAAATCCAAGGTGGATTTATGGATTTCGTGGTGTTGTTTTCTTGTGTTATTTTGCTATATACTTGCAAGATTGATTTTTGCTCTTTCTTGCCTATGATTGATGGGTTGAGTGATTTAAAGTAAGAAATTCAAACTTTTGTCATCTAATATATACAAATTTTAAGACTTTGGTTAAGGATCACAAGAATCAAATATGAAAATATATTATGGTATTTGAATAAAATTTTTATCTTTATCTTTGATAGAATTATTAAATATTTATAACATGTGAATGACTATAATGTCTTCTATTAGGATATATTTATTATTTCTGAAAAAGAAAAAAAAGTAGTTTTTAATAGTATAAATGATGCATGGAGTCAAAATAAGTGTTATATTTCACTTATATCAAGAGAATATATTTTTAGAAATATTTCACTTTAAAGGAACAATTGAAATATTGTTCATTGTCCATTTCTGAAGATAATTTCAAGCAATAAATAACATATTGAAAGAATAATACTATCAAGGTATGTTCATTTTGTGTGTTATTACTTTAAGTAAAGAAACTAATATGAAATATTACTATTAGTAAACTTCTAGGAAAAAGCTGCTATGAACCCAAATTGAAAAAGCTACTAAGAATAAATTTGAATAATTGGTCTTATCCATTTCTTTCATGAACTCATCTATGGACAATTAGGTTTTATCCATCTCAATTTATTTCATATATATTTTGGTTAAGATATGATAATACGTTTGTATTGGTGCATGTTTTTCTTTCCAAAATATAGAACATTAGTAAAAGGAATGCAATGACTAGGTCTAAGCAAAATTATATGCATCGTATGAGATTGATAAACTTTTTGCTAGAGTTCAAGTTGATATTATTAGGTTATGTCTCATTTATATGTCTAATACTTTTTAGTGATATATGTTTTACTATTAATTTTCAATTTTTTATTAATAGATTGATGGAGAGGAAGTCACTAGAGCTGAAGTGTTTAGTAAAACTAGATAAGGCCATATAGGTCGCAAGGGAAAAATGGTTGATGAAGAAACACTACATGTTATTATAAGTTTATTTGTACTTATAAAATATGTTTGAAAGCTTCATATATTTTATTTGTTTGTAACATTGACATTTTTTTATTACTCTAAGCTCTAAAGTTCTATTGAAAACTCTAGTGCATTTAGGGAAGAAGCATTTGAGTCATTGTTTGAGAAAAAAAGCTTGGCCAAGTGTTAGCCTACTTTTGCTAATGATGGCAAGTGCACTAGTCACAATGTAGCAAATAATAAAATTATCGTTCTTCCCAAATCATTTGAGCAAGATAATATAATAAATACAAATTCAAGAACACTTCCATAATTGGATTTTATTTGCAGAAATTTAAAAACAATTAAAAGAATATTTTATATTTTTATTAACAGTTGAATGCAAAAAAAAGGATTAACAATAATATGATGAACTTATCAGGGTTAAATCTCACCAACCTTCAATCTCATGTATAAGAAAAACATTTACTTTCTTTCCTATCAATAATCAATATTACCCACAAAAATACTAACCCCCAATCCCTCTGCAAATGAGCCTAAGATTAGCTATTAACTGTCAATTTTTTGATCAATTATATAAATGAATCTTGCACTTGCACAAGGGTTTTAAGACAACTATTGAATCACACTTTATTCCAAGATATAAGCTTTCATTTGGTAATTTAATTCAAATCCAAATGCAAGATATATTTTTTCAATACTCTCATGAATTAATAATCGAGTTATGAATCAATGATTGAGTTATGAATCAACATAACAAGCACTATGAATAGAATTAAAATATTGATATAATGAAAGAAAAGACATAAATATTAAAGTAGAAACAATTACATGAGAGTTTAGAAATGTTTAACCTAACACTCCTCATAGACATGAGAATACTAAATCTTAGAACAAAGTACTATAATACGAAGAAGAATCCATAAGAAATCTTAAAAATGTCTTCCATGAGTGATTTTAAATCTCCAATAGCTTAAGATGTAAACCTAATGCGAAATGTTTATTAAATAAACTCTAAATATCGACACTCATGCTTGACTTAGGTTAGCTATGTCGAGCACTACCGGAGTCTGTTGCAAATCCAAGTTTTGAAGTCCAACCTGCGTCGGATCCATGTAATGTGTGTCGAACACATTTCTCTAACCTTGTTCTCGGGTTCTCTTGCACCAGGCTCAAGTTTGATAAGTCGGGTTTGGCTTTTTTTACTCAATTTTTGCTCCTTTCTCTTACTCCTTCAAGGCTTCATTCCTTCTTATTCTAATCCAATGTTTTTCTGCTCAAATTCAATCAAAATACCAAAAATTAGTAATCAAATCCTTTTTTCTGACTCTCATAATCAATTATTAACAAAAACCAAATAAAATTGTGAATTAAACAAATTTTAAGTGTGGAGTGAGTTGATTTTTAACATAAAATATCATTTTGTTATTTGGAGATCAAAGGGTTGGTGATCATGCTGGGGTGTTGTTCTTGTAATTCTTTCATTGAAATTAGGTAATTAGAAGGTGAAGTGGTGTTATTTGTAGGTGACGTCAATAGTTTGATGAATTGTGTGATAATGACAATGTGATATATGAGATGAAACATGAAAGTCTGATGTTTGTAGTTTGATTGAGATAGAAATTTAATTTATGAATATACATTTATTTAAACTCTCTAGCTTACCCTTATTTTTGTGTGGTGTTTATTTTATTTTTAAATTTGCGATAATAATGTGTTAACGTGAGGAGAGAGTTTGACATGTGGTGTGACTCGTCGGTGCGTTGATGGAGAAGTTTAATTTAATTTAATTTAATTTTTATTTTGTGATTGTATAAAGATATTTTTATCGAATCTCATGTAAAGAAGTATATTTTGAAATACTTTTATGAATGTATGAAGATTTATATTTAGGCTTATTATAGAATTTTTATGCGATAGAGTTCCTATTATGCGAAAAATTTGGGATGTTATATTGGTCAAACCCTCAATGTAGCAAACTCATCTTTGTACATTAAATAATTATTGTGACATGTGTATATCTTCTTGTACTCCAAACCCATAGGACATAATATCTTATTCACCTCATAGTTACGATTAGGTAACATGTTATCATCTGGAAGTGTCTCCTTCAACAACTTGAACAATTCGGTGAAACTTCTATTAGTCCTTCCATTTCTTCCTTTTAAACTGAACAATCTTAAAATTGTTAACAATCATGTATATTTACTACATCATGGGCACAATTGTTGCTCCAAATCAAACTTCAAAGAATCATACACATGAGTCTTCCAAAATTTTTTTCATCAACATCATGTGTCATCTCTTCTAAGTGATCATCCATCCCTTCTTCAAATTTTTCTATTGTTCTTGACACAGTAGGAATGTGTCCTTGTCATGTCTATATTGTATAAATCTTCACTATGCAAAAGATAAACTTGTGATCATGTATCTTCCTAAGATCCTAAAACATTTGATTCAGACAACGAACGCAAGGACAATAGTATGTCTAATTAATAGGTTTTCCACTTTTGTCCAGCAAATTGCAAGAAGTTATCAACTCCTTTTTTAGACAGCTAACGTAAAGTACATTCATTCAACTTTGGTCCATAACTACGTAGGTTACAAACTCCATGATTATTAGTCATACAATGTGTGATTCTCACTTGTGTAATTGAAGGTGAGGCCCTAGGCATTTGAAAAAAATATTTTTCATAATTCGCTACACATGTACAAAAAAAATTTATTATCTTAAATTTGATAAAATTGTAGTAGCATTTTGCATTAGTGTTTGAAGTACACAAAATGAAAGTGGTAACAAAGTACCATAATGAGGTATGCACTTAGAGAATAACAAAAAATGCTTTCAACCAAAATTTCACCAAATATAATGTTAGACATACAATGTGTACATATTAACAAATTATGAAAAATATTTTTCTCGAACTATGCAATCAAACAATTCAAGATTTAATGAAAAGGAATAATGTTCGACCATTTGTACTAAATCTCAAACAGGAACTAAGGTTCACTCAATGTGTGTATGAGTATAATACTTACTTTAAATAAAATTAATACAACAAAAACAAAATGTAACCCTAACATATTACAATACATATTATGCCTATAGTCAATTTAAATTACATTTGTAAATTTTCTATAACTCTCCCTATTATTTTAGACAAAGAGTGACTAAATAATTAAGTCACTCCTAAAGGTTATAATAATTTATTATTCCTAAAGGTTTTACTATTCCTAAATTCTTAATATAACTGTAATAATCTTGTGATATTCAGTCCTAAAAAAATATAATTTCAATATTCAAATTTCAAATTACTCGGAAGTAAACAACACACTTTAAATTAAACAAAAATTACACCAACAAACAAATTCAATGGACACATTCATGTATTGTTGTATTTGAGATACAAAAAATAACAACATTTTCAATCTCGATAATACAATAGACATATATAACACCTACCTCAATAATGCACTTGGACCCACAAATGCTCGAATCACTAGTACAAAAGAGGCCTCTTATGTTTGTTATCTAGGGATTTTACACTTAATAGTTCGACGTGGATGTGGATGATGTAAATTTAAGTTGGATCAAACTTTCAATGTAAAAATTTCTATTTTAAGTTGGTCTGGAAAACAGTAGACGTAAATTTGTAATAAAAAAAGAAGTTAAAGGTGTTAAAAATTTACATCAGGCTATGCATGGTTTGATGTAAACTTTGGACATCTTTTTTTTCTTTTAAATTATATTTATTTTGGCTTTAAACCAAAACCTAAAATAGAGAAAATTCTTAATAACAATAAATAAATATTTGAACTAAAAAATCTATACAAAATCATTTAATCTAACCTAAAAGTTTTATGAACAATAAAATAAAATTGTATTATGTATGCTAGAGAAGAAAAGTAGTCTATTGCTCTCTCAACTTTTGGATGTTATCATAGGACGGTGGATATTGATCACTCAAGATTTGAAACATTTCACCCACATGATTATGTTGTGATCATAAAGATAAAAATAAATCATCTTATGTTTAGATGTGTTACCTCTATCTATGAGTTAATAATAGCAACATTACTAATCTAGTATATCACGTAGTAGTGACATTCGAATGAGTCTACTTACCAATTATACTAAAATGAGGAAGAAATGACAACAAATTATTTCATACATCTTGGACATAAAATAATTATTACATGTATTAAGAGATGTCTAACCTTAAGGTAGATGAATTGTAGTGACCTTGTTATGCTATTCCCAATTAAACGTTTATGTGAGCCACAACTATAATTAAGGTGAAAAAAATATACAAATACACTTATACTTGTAATGTAATGAAAAATGTAAAATTTACCCTTGTAATAAGCTTTTCATTTCCTGACTAGTTTGGAGTGAATAAAACGACATTACTATGTAATCCCTAACTCAATAATTATAATCAACTGTCAATGTGACTTACTATGAATGATAAACATTTAGTTATATAACTACCATAATTTTGAAAAAAAAAAGTTAGAAAACTAACCCTTCAATGTATGGAGCTAAGTAAATATGCCTATGAGAGTCACTCGTCCATGTTTGCATATATTGTTGGATCTGAACCATTGTGTTCCTAGATTTTTGGATGGATTGAGGCTCAAGAAATCCATATATTTCTAATTTGTTTTGGCCCACACTCAATTTGATAGGTTTTACATTTTGGCGAACAAACTACAAGAACTCATCAACTCCCTTGCTCTTCACTAACGGGACATGTATTCTTCCAACTTCACTCCATTACATCATATGCTACAAACTCTATCATTGTCAACCATGCAATATGAAATTTTTACTTTTTTAATTGAAGGTGAGGCACTGTCCATTTGATAAAACATTTTCCATAACATGTACAAACAAAATCTATTATCATAATTTTGATATAATTTCGGCGATATTTCGCATTGGTTTTTGAAGTACACAAAATGAAAGTGGTTAAAAATTATTATAGTCAAATATGCACCAAGAAGAACACAAAATGGTTTGAATCGAAATTTTATCAAATTTAAGTATAGACTTACAATGTGAACATATAAACAAATTATGAAAAATAATTTTTAAAATGTTCAACTAAGCAATTCAAGATTTAATGTAAATGATTAATGTTTAACCATCTGCATGAAATCTCAAATGAGAACTAAGGCTCGCTCAATGTGTACATCAGTAATACTTAATGTAAATAAAATTAGTATAACAAAAACCTACAATATTCACTCAAATATATTGCAATATAACTTAGTTCTATGATCACTCTAAGCTTTCCTTATAAAATTTCTAAAATATATTATGTAAATTATCTATAATTTAATCTCAAATTATAAACAAACTAGCGACTTATAAGTCACTCCTAGGAAATAAAATACTTAATCAATATTTCTTTTTTTCTTTAATTTTTGTTTTGCATTTTATTATCTTCTACTTTATCAATTATCATCAGACTCTAAGTACCCTTGTCATGTCACCCGCCATAGCGAACACTAGCTAAACTCCAACAAGAACACACTTGATATATTTTCCACTGTCACTTGAAGTAGACTTAAGATCACATTGTCGATTCTTTCTTGAAGATTTTGGGTACTCATAAAGGACATCACGTTGTCCATTCTAGTCTCTAGCTATCGTACGTGCTAGTGTTTAAATACAATCATGACTCATTCATGCATGCACCTACAATTCACATAGCTACCAAAATGTTTTTTCAACCACCGAAAAAGTTGATGGTGAAAAGCTAACGATTGATTGAAACTGTTATATTAGATTGTATACATATGCAATGCATTTATATGCTAATATTAATTATTGGTGGTCCTTAAAAATGGTAGGGTAATCAAAGATCTACTTATGGTACTTCACTCGTGTGCGTGGCCTTATCTTGGAACATGTATTGGGGCCAACCTTCTAATCTCATGTGACTCTAATGAAAAGTACATCAAGAATTTGCATTTGAGATACCAAATACAGCATTAGAATACGTACACTGATAAAATTTTAGGCTATTCGATGGGGAAGTAATTTTTTGCTAGATCGAGATTTTCTCTTAAAGTAGAAAAAATGTCTTCTTTTTTCTTTTAGATGTATACTTTTGTATGCTTAACATTGGATCCCTACTATAGAACTTTTTACACTAATTAATTTAGACATTTTACATAACGAAATCAGAGCAGAGTTTTCTACATAAATTGAGAGCAAAATTGGTATAAAATATGTGATTCTACATATGTTCTATCCACAATTTATGTGGAATCACAATATCAAATTTATATTTATCAAATTTAAACCAATATTAAAAATATAATCATATACATTTTAAAATCCTAAATTCTGAATCCAATATTAAATTTTAACTTAAAAAGTTTCTCTTCCTAAAATTTTAATTTTTAAACTGTAATAAAAAAATAAAAATGATTTTAAAAATTCTAACTTAGAGAGAGAATTAGCAGTAGCAGCGTTCTGAGGTGGTAGCAAAGGTGTTACAAGAACAATTTTCACCTTAGGAAAAACGCAACATGAATAACTTTAGCTGGGCATAGAAGAAGTTAGAAGAAAAAAAAAAGAAAGTGAAAACACAAATTACACCCTAATTAACGTCATAAATTAAAATTGTTGAAAACGGAACATATGCAAAATATCTTTTTTAGATAGGTTAAGAGACCAACAAATCTGTTTGTGCTCCACTCATCGCATTAAATTGCAATCAATGTAAAATGTAAATTTAGTATTTACAAAATCGTCATCGAAATTTTTTTCACAATAATTTTGCTAACCTAACATAATAAGCACAACGGATGTATTTTTATATTAGTAAGACCGACACAAATTTCTAAAAATTAAATGAGATAATAAATATCTGATAAATGAACAATTTAATACCTTAAAACTTTCACCTATTTTATCCTAGGACACACTGTCATCAACTATACAATACGATATTATTTTCGGATTAAGACTTAAACAACTAATTGGTTCTTAATTTGGGTTAGTGTACTTTGCTAATAGGATGTACTCGGGTTTCCAAAACAGATGTATCCATCTAGGTTTATCTCAGCCATGTGTTGTACAAAATTTATTAATACGAAAGGAAAGTATATGTATTTTTGACGAAGCTTAGTCCTACACGAAGTATTTTATTTTTTTGCCAAAGCGGAATTTGAACCATAAATATATTCAAAGTTGTGATTCATATGAGAGTAAATACATGCGAACGAAAATCATGAAAGCAGGGAGAGAAAGGTCATGATCTTGTAGGACGAACCACGGACATGAGCCAGATGGTGTGGGGCAGTGAAGCTTTGACAAAGGACAACTAGAAAGGTTTAAAGGGAAGAAGTTCCTTTTATACAACTTCTCTCTCCTCTTATACTTTTCTTTTGTGCTTCATGCTTCATTCAATAGAATATATTATAAGTAATATTCTATTTTTGGATGTGGGAGAGGGAAGGAAATATGAGAGAGGAATATAGCAAAAATGAGCTAAAAATCGTAAAGTAAATATATGAATATTTAACTTTTTATGTATGTATGAATATTATTACTACACTATAGGAAAACTACGACAATTAATAAGTGTTTGAGACTAATGTGAATTTGAAATCTCATATGCAATCGAATTAAACAATTTGAGTAACATATTGATGAGAAGATTTATAATCTTAATGTCTAAGTATAAAGTAAAATATATTCTCAAATTTATTCACGACTCATCTTTCATTCATTTGTTTTACTCCATCTGATTACTAACAACAAGAATTAGCAAGGATTTTTATGCACCATATAAAATATTTTAAAATTATGATTAAAATATATATTTAAAGGGAATAATATAGGTAATTTTTATAATTAATACGAATATTATCTTATACTAAATAGTAAAAAAATAAAACTTTTAAAATAGACGGAAATAAAAAATAAAATATTTGAATCCACTTTATGGATATGTATGTCCTAAATTCAGCATTTGCAAATTAAGAAATAAAACTTAATACATAGATAAAAAATTAAATATACAAATTATGGTTGATTACAAAAATAATTCACAAACGTAGGTCCACTAGCTGTAGAAGTACTACGGAGTCCCTATCAATGTGCATGTTCTCTTCTGGTCCCTATTTCGAATTAAATTTGCCACTTTTGTTTGTACGTGTGCATGTCCTTTCTACTTGAATCCGGAGTTGAAAGAGATTAGAAAGAGAAAAAGCAAGCTAATCAGGGTTGTCTAAAAAATTAAATAAAATATATTTTATTACGTGACTCATGTGAAATATAATTACAGACATGAATGTAATTTAATAAAATAAAAAGACTTATTGGTAATTATGAGATGTTATTTACTTTATAAATAATTTATAGTAATCTACCTGATGGATGTTGATTACATAAATAAAGAAATTAGGGTTCTGTCTCTACAGTATGATGGTTCTCCGTAATTGACCATCAAAGTGTGTGGGGAAGAAAAGTGACTGAAAGAGATAGATTAGGAAAAGGAGATTGAAGTTCTTTGATTAGGTCTGTCATGGATCAAGGTAAGTCTCACTTACTATCATATATATTATGTGAGAATCATAGATTTTAAGATCCTGTGCAACATATGCTTATGATTGATTTATGAACTTATGATTGAACTTACATGTGATATCGAGCATGGTTGTTTGAATTTTATGATTCTCCATTATTGATAATTTTTCCCAATTTTATAAACCTTATCTATGAAGCTCGGATACACCAATAATCACCCGTGTCCCCGCTTCGACACACTGCGGACACGGATACGCGGCAGGAGCGGGAACGGCACCGCGTTGGACACCCTCCTCGCCGTCGGACACGATCAACGACTTAAGACACGTGTTCAAGACACGTTTAATCGTTACCGGACACACATCTTTTTACCAAAATCACAAAATCAATGTATTCTTTACCAAAATCACAAAATCCACTCGGAAATGGTAATAAAATATTTATAAAATCTAAACAAATACATTCAAATATGAAAATCATATCATATAAAATATTTTGATTTCTTAAATTTCTCTCAAAATTACTATAAATTTTGGAAGATACAATAGAAACGAACCAAAAATCAAAAGAGGAAAAACATAAGAAGAAGAAGAGTCGCCTCGCCTGACAGAATACGTTCTCTGTGGTGGTGGAAGACGACGGAATACGAGCTGAACACGACAAATATTGGTGTTTCTTTAGAAGGAAGCCGAAGAGACTGGGTAGAAAATGTTGCTATTTTTGTAGAAGGCACTGAAGAGTCTGGGTGGGAAGAAGAGTCTGGGTGGGAAGAAGAAACCATTGGATAGAAATTGTTGGTGATTTTCAAAAAGGAACTGAAGAGTCTTGAAAGAAGAAACGAAGAGTCTGGGTGGGAAGAAGAAACCATTAGATAGAAATTGTTGGTGTTTTTCGAAAAGAAACTGAAGAGTCTTGAAAGAAGAAACGAGGTAATTTTATTTTAAATGTTCTTTTTTCTATTTTGTTTCTTTGTTAATTTTGAGTTTTCAGTATAAAATTGTAGTTGCAGAATTAAAATAACTTTCTTGAAACTGAGTATAAAAGCCTACTACAGAGTTAAAATTATTTTTTCCTTTGTTTTATTATATAATTATAATTTTTTATTTATATGTTGTGAATTTATCGATATATTATAAATTTATTTTAATTTTGATTTAAATTTTATTATATAATATCAATTTTTTATTTATATGTTGTGAATTTAT
>Ga0123340_1006074_pt1 | contig 11523 bp, 9 predicted proteins | sample SirMexnodulemix_FD_89961 | JGI IMG/M metagenome (GOLD analysis project Ga0123340, IMG submission 89961) | Root nodule microbial communities of legume samples collected from Mexico - Siratro Mexico nodule mix | ecosystem: Host-associated > Plants > Roots > Nodule | place: Mexico: Nepantla... | reverse complement strand
TTTTTTATTTTTTTTTTTTTTAAATAACTATTTAAAATATAATTTATTTTTTTTTATTTTTTTTTTGATTAACAAAAAATTTTGGTGTTTAAAAAATGTGTTTTTTTTTTTTTTTTTTTAAAAAAAAAAAAAACAGACAATTTTCTGTTCCTAGTAACTCAATTCCTTCAATTACAACTGCTAGGCCAGTTCAAATCCAGAATGGTTGCTTACCAAACTCTATAAAATGACCAAAAGTAGAGAAATTTGATTATATTTGGTGCATCAATTTAATTTACAAATCGTCAATAACAAAGTTTCTTGTGGTCCACATGGATAGCTATTTTGGTGATGCATGTGATGATGTAATTGGAAAATGATACTGCTTTATTGGTTAGTCTAAAATCTAAATTGATGCGACCTTCCCTTGTTCAGAAAATGAAGTGTGTCGGATCAAAATAATTTCCCTTATTGATGCACCTAGTAAAATTCAGTTTCATATATTTTTACCCAAAAGGATAACACTGAATAGTGTGAAAATTCTGTGATGGATTTATATATTTTGGCTAATACAGAATGGCAAAACTCTTCTCATAATTAATGCAGTATCATACCAAACGAAGCAAATGATGGACCATAACATGAAAATCCGCAATATTCCTTACCCATCATTAGTTGGTGTGATTATGAAATGGCTCAAGAATCGTCGAATTAGGGAACAGACGTGTAGTTTAAGGCACATTTAGTAGCTAAGTGAATTGATATTGTAGATATTTAAATATGACTTCTTTGCAGGTGCATTAATTTAATCAAATATAAATATCAGTCACCCGTCAGAAACATTATCCTGCTCAAAACAATGTGGTATCGACCAAATGGCAGTTAGTATAATACTTGCATTGCATCAATCATTACTGATCTTAATCAAGTATTTTATTGCTCTATCAAATGTGAATATTTAGTTAATAGAAGAGATATTTAAATTATCAAGCCCAACAGAGGTGAAATAAGATTTAAATAGCAAATAAAAAATTTCTTTGTTCAACAAAAGCAGGCAAAAAAAAATTGCTAAGATATGTTTTTGGGTCATCTAAATCATGACGAGTTGTGACATGGTAGGTTTTGGGGAGCTTCTAGAAAGGGAGGGAAATGGTTATATTCCATTCTCATTGTTCTATTGTAGTTTTGTTGTGGCATGATTTCAGTCTCTTTAACCAATAATGAACTAAATCAGTAAACTTTTAACACTGTTAAGAACGTAAAAATATTCCGAGAGAGTGAAGCATGTGCCAAGAATGTGCGCTGTAGTGTCCTCTGCACCTCAATAGTAACGTGTTTGAGCCAACTATTTATTAGTTTGTGCGTCTATAATATTCTTCTCCATTTTCATTTTCATGCATTGCATTTCTCTAGTGACATTGCCTTCCATTTCTAGTTTTCCTCTATTATTATTACATAGATGTTTGATTTTATGTATAAAATCTCAACTCGCTTCTTATGAAAAATAAATTATTCACTACAAGATAAGATAAAAGCTATTTAAAGATTAATATTTAGATATCAAATAAAATAATTATTAATTATGATCAAAATAGTCACCAAATTAAATTTTGGTTGTTAAATAATTACAAAATAAAAGTAATTATTAAATTTAGTGACCAATTAAGTTAAATAATTGGTATTTAACATTAGATATTAGATTCTAAATTGGTATCTAATTAGGTTAGAGACCAATTTAAAATACCTAATTGTATAGGTCACTAAAACCTTAATAGCTAATGTTAGATACCAATTATTTGACTTAATTTATCACTAAATTCAATCATTACTTATATTTGCTAGTCATTTAACAACTAAAATTTAATTTTGTGACTATTTTAGTCACAATTAGTAATCATTTTATTTGGTAGCTAAAAATTGGTCTCTAAACAACTTTTTTTCTTGTAGTAATTGTTCATTTTCTTTTATAGAAAGAAAAAAGGAAAATAAGCAATTAATAAGAAAAAATAAATAAATAACAGAGTTTAATCTAAAATAATGTAATTATCCGACTATAACTCCAATATCCACAACTCAGCAACGACCATAGTTCAGCAGAGTAATGGCTCGACAATTACTCAGATCTTAACTTATATGGATAAATCAATAACGTTTCTACCCATCCCATATTTGACGTTTAGGATAGTTTGTTCTCTATAAAAATTATAGATTAGTTTTATTGGTCTGTCTCAGATAATATTTGATTCGTAAATCTGTGAATTAGTATTTATAAATTTTCATATATTTATCTATTTATTTATTTCATCTCATAATTCTTGATAATAAAATTTTTATAAATTAAATTAACATAAAATTAACATCTACATTAAATTAATATATTAAAGTTAAATTTTTTTCATGAACAAGAAAATATAAAAAAATTATTTAAACTACTAAAAACTCATAATAATCACATCTTATATTACTTCAAAAGTATAACTGTTATTATTCTATTTCAATGTTATTGAAATATAATTATATTGAATTATTTTTATTACGATTTATGCAGGTTAACTCGTCTCGCTCTATTATTAACTTGTATGAATTATAGATTTCACGAAATAAATCAATACGGACCAATATATATCATACTTTACAAGCTTGCTTTTTATTTTAAGCCACATGCCCGTTTTGTAGCGGTAAACAAATAGGGTGCAACTTGTTATTTCAAGGATATATTATGTATTTAATGTGTGTGCAAGACACATGAAAATATTGATAATGATAATAAGAAGCAATGACTTGTCTTTGTCTATTTGATAAACGTGGATTGAGGATTTGACATTTAACAATACTTGCTAGGAAAGTGCAAAATTGGGTATGACCTTTGAAACTACTCCTTCTATATGGAGAGTGACTTTAAGTTATCATGCAACTTCTAAGTCCAGTTATATTACAATCTTATGTATTAAGCTACTTTAATTATAATTTAATTAGAAGTTTTAAATTTGAATATTGTATATTAAATATTTCTTAAGAGGATTATCCTTTGTAATAGTTTTACTCTATTGTAATAGGTTATATAAATGAATGAGACATATGTGAAAATAAAGTAGAAAATGGTCTAAAACAAAGTTTATTCTACCCGTAGTACACGTTTGAATAGTCAATATGTCCAAAAAAGAGTTCCTTTTTTTCTGTGGTCCTAGTTAGACAAAATTGTATATGATTTTTTTTTTTATTAGGATAATGGAATTGGGAGGTGGAAATTCAAACTCCAGAGTCAGTTCAATTTTTTATTTGGACTAATATTTGTGTGCGTGTTCATTGTTCAGCATGTCCAATTGCACCTTCCATGGTGTCTGGAAATTTCTACGGCTTTAAATATCAAACATGTCACAGTATAAATAAATAGTTATTAATAAAGTTACTAATTAAACATAAAGGGTCCATAGCTCAGTGGTAGAGCATTTGACTGCAGATCAAGAGGTCACCGGTTCGAACCCGGTTGGGCCCTTTTTGGTTTTTTATATTGATTTCAATTTCATAATTACGAGCTTATTGCTTTATCTACGAACATATTGTAGTTATCCTAAAACATGGAATAAATTTTCAGAGAGATTAAGAAAGATTTGCTTGTACAAACTTATGTATAAAGATTTAAAATAAATAAATATATTTATTTACAAATTAACCTTAAGTTACGTATAAGTTAATTTATAAAGTTTTACTTATACAAATTTTGATAATTTTTATTTCTTAATTTATATATAAGTTTATTTTAAGTTATAGAAAAATTAATTAATTTATTTTTACAATTTTATGTATAAGAAATTTAGAAAAAAAAGAAAAAAATAAAATATACTTATTGTACAAGAGAAACTATACTTATATTTTTTTAGAATTAAAGGAATAAATATACAAATAAAATAAAATTTGATAATGAAATAAACAACCAGAATTGTGAGCAGAGGTTACGTTAGTACGAGTCAATGTGACTCCACTTTCCTACCCAAATCCCTAATTAGCAAAATCAAAAAACCTAAACAAAAAAAAAATACGAAAAACCCTTAAATTGACAAATTAATTAATTAATTAATAAGCGAAGAAGAGAGAAAGAAGTTACTTATATTTTGTGTAGCTAACGTTTGGAGTTAGGACAAACAAAAACATAAAGACATGCGTGGCAGAACAACAAGAAGTGTCAAATGAACAACACCAACATAAACGCCCGTTACAATTCCCGACTCGGATTCTATCAGACTCAGCGTAGACTCGGTTGACTCGGTCTCAGACAGCACACACACCATCCTCAGAAAAACCTTTGATTATTTTCCACTGACTCGGTGGCAGACTCGGCGCGGCGGAGATGGCGATGTCGGAGGAGAAGCGAGTGGAGGATGAGTTATCGTACCCGATTATGGTGGCGGAGCGAATTCGCTCGGCGGTGGACGAGGCCGACTCGTTCAAACTTGAGTGCTCGGAGGTGTGGAAGCAGGTCGATCGCCTCCTCCAAATGCTCCGAACCCTCGTTCGCTTTGCCACGGCCACCACCACCACCTCCGCCGCGTCGCCGCCGCTCTACGAGCGTCCCATCCGCCGCGTTGCTGCGGAGACCGCAAAGAATCTCGACCGCGCTCTCGCCCTGGTGCGCAAGTGCAAGCGTCGGAGCATCCTGCACCGTGTCGTCTCCATCGTCAGCGCCGCCGATTTCCGGAAAGTCCTGACCCACCTGGACGCGTCCGTGGGTGATATGAAATGGCTCCTCAGCATCTTCGACGCCGACGGCGGCATTGTCCTCTCGCTCCCTCCGATCGCCAGCAACGACCCTATTCTATCTTGGGTATGGTCTTTCATCGCTTCCCTTCAAATGGGTCAATTAAACGATAGAATTGAGGCTGCGAATGAACTTGCTTCTTTAGCTCAAGATAACGATAGGAATAAGAAGATCATAGTTGAGGAATGCGGGGTGCCTCCTTTGTTGAAGCTTTTCAAGGAAGGCACTTCCCCTCTTGCTCAAATTGCTGCTGCCACTGCTTTGTGTCATTTGGCTAATGATTTGGATAGGGTTAGAGTGATTGTGAGTGAGCTTGGTGTGCCTGCTGTTGTGCAGGTTCTCAGTGACTCCCCCATGAGGGTTCAGACCCTGGCTGCCAATTTGGTTGCTAGAATGGCCAAGCATGACCCCATGGCTCAGGAGGATTTCGCCCGGGAGAACGTGATTAGACCGCTTGTGACACTCTTGTCGTTTGACACCTTTGTGGATGATCAATTGGGGCATTTGGGGAAGCAAAGTATTCATTCCATTGTTCAGATTAATAAGCAGTTGGGAAAGGGTAGCGGGGCAGGTCGCCATTTTGCGAATTCCTACTCGAATTCATATTCATTTATGGAGGGAAGTAGCCGGGGAGGGAATCATAGGAAGGAGAGGGAGACTGAGGATCCTGCGGTGAAGCTTCAGCTTAAGGTTAGTTGCGCTGAGGCATTGTGGATGCTTGCTCGAGGGAGTGTGACGAACAGTAGGAAGATAACCGAGACCAAAGGGATGCTTTGTTTGGCTAAGATTGTTCAGAATGAGCAAGGAGAGCTGCAGTTTAATTGCTTGATGACGATAATGGAGGTAACCGCAGCTGCTGAATCCAATGCTGACCTTCGTAGAGCAGCTTTTAAGACCAATTCTCCAGCTGCTAAGACTGTTGTGGAACAGCTGCTGAGGATAATTAAAGAGGTGGATAGCCCGGCATTGCAAATTCCAGCTATGAAGTCCATTGGTGCGTTGGCTAGGACGTTTCCCGCTAGAGAGATTCGGGTAATTGAACCTCTAGTGACACAGATGAGTAGCAGAAATGCAGAAGTAGCAGCGGAGGCAGCAGTTGCTCTTACCAAATTTGCTTCTCCGGATAATTTCCTACATGTGGAGCATTCTAAGACAATAATTGAATTCAACGGCATCCCGGCACTGATGAAACTGCTTAGGAGTACTGAAGTTACCCATATGCATGATGGGCTAACTCTTCTTTGCTACCTCGCACTTCATGCTGGCAACAGTGAATCCTTGGAGCAAGCAAGGGTGTTGACAGTGCTAGAAGGTGCAGACAGAACAGTTCTTCCCCAGCATATAAAGGAATTGGTCTCCAGGGCAATAATCCACCTCAATTTGTATCATGCAGGAATGAATTCTCAAAGGATGTCATATTTACCTTGACCACAAATTTGGCTTGTTTGAGGACCCTGCGTTTTTGTGGGTTCACCGGCATAGTGTTGAGTAAGGTGCATCTGGCCAACTCTTTGGGAATAAGGGGGATTTATAGGAACAAAGCATACTTAAAAGAATACACTAGTTCTTCAGCTTAGACTGTTTTTTCTTTTCCTTTTTCTCCCCATCAAACTAGTCAGTGGGGTGGCAGTTGTGCAGAGATTTATATTGTATAATTAAATTTTAATCATTTGACTTTATTACATGTGTACCCATTTGTTCATTAAACATGTTTTCTACATTGCCTTTGTGATAATACAAATTCTTATAATGGGATAGAATTGTAGGAGGTTTGATTTCTTCTGGAATTGAAAGCAGGTTTGCTGTTGGAAGTACGTTCATCAGTTTACACCTGATGTCATTCATGTCTTGACCAGTGATCAAGACTTAATTCAATTGCACAATTTTGTTAACTGAAATCTGCTTTGTTCATTAGTGTTTGGAATTTTATGTTAACAGAAGAAACTTAATTTGTGTGAGAGCTTCTCAGATCAATGAATCTGATAATTTGTAAGCATCATTCTTATATGGCAACAGGAATCCGTCATTGCCCCTTATGTCCACTTTTAGTATAGTGGGTGCTATATCACATCATGTGTTTTTATCTGAACTCAGTGAAAACGATATACGGTGGAGTTAAGAGTTAATTTGCAGCTGGCCTGTGCTTTCAGTGGGTTTGTGTCCATGAGATATGCTATCATGGTAGAGGAATACTGGATACTAGCAAGCAATTCTGTAAATGATATATTTTCCCATGTTAATTGGTCAAATCTATGAAGGACTTGTTAAATAGTAGGTTAATTTCACATGATTTAGTATAATTTTAATGAGGATGTGCTACTAGTATGTCGTGTAATTGTGCTTCTTGAGAAGCAACACTGAACGAGCATCTACAGTTTTTTTTTTTTTTTGTATGTATCTGTTTCTTCTAGTAAGCATCGTGGAAAAAGTTTATTCCATATCTAATAATAGTCGTAATACCTCCATTTACCAAATTCCTACCTGTTAGATCTATCCCCAGTTCTGCACACATGCGGAGCGTTAAGTTCTTGCTGGAACGACCTACAAAAGATTGAGTTTGAACCAATGGTCTAATTATCTTTTTCGATGTTCATAATTTGTAAAGGGGAGGTTTGTTGTGATACAAAAGTGCTTTTCTGTGCTTATTCTGTCTTTCCCTCGTCTAAAAAACTGCTAATCTAAAAAGCTAGTCTGCATGTTATGTAGACCGCAGAATACGCATTAAGAGATGGCGACTGAACAAGACACTGTTTGCTACACTCCGCAAAATAGTATTCTTCCTTCGTGTTTGTGTTTTCCTACATTGTGTCTAATATAGCTCCTAATTACGCGAACCCATCTGCATAGGAAAGTCGATCGCGTTTCAGATATGTTGAGAAATGTTACTCGATGACATGCTCGCTATCTGAGAATATGAATACCACATTCAAGATATTCCATCTTGAAGAAGCAAATGTCATCCAGAGGACAAAATGAACCGTGCATTTTTCTTCACGTCCTTAGCTCATTTGCCACAGAAGCACCTGTCTACCCGAAACTCGTTATTAAACAACAGACCCCTAAACCTTCAAAAAAAATATTAGCATTCGAGGCAAATTTTATCGACCAAACTCTGGATGAAAGATTACACGCTACGCACAAACTGGTGACCTATTATTTTATGTAACTGGCGAGTATGCAAGCTAATTGTCATGCCGGGAAATAAAAATAAAAAATGAAATAAAATTGAAGATTAGCTAATTGGATGATATATATATATAAACCACAGTAGTGGTTAAACTGAATCACATTTAAAGTCAGACAGACAGTTTGGTACTACATTATATTCCATCCATCCAACATATAATATGACAAAAAAGGCCCGCCACACTCTAGCTGCACAGTTCTAAGGGGAACTGAAGAGGAACTTTAAAATAGTTAATAGGACGTTTTACAAAGGAGTCAACTAGTTTTACAAACGCCTACCAATTAGTTTTGTTTATACAATGGGAAAAAAAACCACTACAGTCAGGATTGGTAGGCAAAGTCAGTTTCTTAGCAGCTCCTCCCTGCTTTCCTTGTTTCATACTTAGGCATTCTTTGTTGACTACACTCTCACGATGGTACTGATCAAGGCCATGTAACTCCTTTTTCACAAACCAACATGAGGATTTGGCTCAAACTGATGGCAAGGCACGCCAACTGTCAGCTAGATGCATTGCATGATCACGTGAAGCTGATGAAAGCCGATGAAGAACTTCATTCTTGACATGAGCAGCACCTTTTTCACCAGCTCGAGTAGCAAGTTCCAAGTATACCACAGCCTTCATCATGTCTCCCTCCTGAACAAATATTGTCCAAACCGTTAGTTGTGAATTATCAGGACCATAATCCCACCAATATTTCCCGTGATTATTGACTGCTATTCGAATAATATAAACAAATCCCAGACAAGAACACTAGAGTGAAACCAAAAATATAAAACATGTGGAACTCCAACAGAATAGCAAATGTCAGAATGCCGAATAGAAACAAAACCTCTAACATATAATCACTACACATTTTGCATTAGTCTTGGTGTATGTCTATATATATTGTCATGAACCAAAAAACTAGCAGAACAGAGGTCTACAACATAAAGGTAACCATGCGATGTCAATAACTGAAGTCACCTAAAACATCTAGCAAATGGCCTCAGCCATGATCTCCGGCTGTTGTTAAAGTACGAAAATTTCGAAGAAATTGATGTTGTTAAAGAGAATAATTATTTTTTTGGAGAATTTAAAATGTTTTGCATTGACATAGTTTGGATAGAGAATTCACAAAGAAATTGAAATTCTAAAAAATATTGAAGTAATTTGATTACTAGAAATTAATTTCAAATTCTACCAAAATAGTAAGAATATTGAAATTTCCCATTGTTCTCTTTTCTCTGCTCTTTATGTGTTTGTTTCTTTCCTCTTTCTCTTCTCTATCCTTTTTTTATCTCTTTCCTCTCCCTCTGTTCTCCTATATCCCTTCTCTCTCTGTTGCCCCCACTTTCAGCTGTATTTCTCGTATCTTTGTCATTAATAATGACGTAAAATGCGTCAATACTTTTATTTTTGAATTATTAGATATTATGTAATTTTAAATTATTAAATATCTAATAATAGCCATTTTCATAAAGTTCAATATTAAAATTTCAATTTTAATTTCCTTGTAGTAGAAATTAAATTATCCTATCGTTTCTAAGAAATTGAAATGAGTGTTTCATTTATTCTCTCAAACGTTTAAAGCACAAAGGAGTAGCATAAAGGGTTAAAAACTCACAGAAAAGAGAGCAAGTCCATGCTCAAACTGAGCTTTACTATGACCACGATCTGCAGCCCGCTTCATCCATTTTCTTGCTAGTTGATGATTACGTGGCAGTCCTTCCCCAATGGACAAGCACAAGGAGATATTGTACATAGCGCGGACATACCCACCCAATGCAGCTTTCATATACCATTTAGCCTGTTAAAACAAAATATCATAATACGTCACATCACAATAACAAACAGAAACACCCAACATTATAAGCCAATTCCCAAACAGATTTCCAAGCCTTTCACCCCTCCCATAAAGAACATGCCCATTCATGAATCATAGTTAAAAGTAAGAGGGCAGAATAAGAATAGAGCACCAACAGCTTCTTTCATGCTGCCAAAGACCCTCCCACCACCTCTATGAAGCCAAAGCGCAAGCTGGTACTGAGCACGAACATTCCCACACAGAGAAGCTTTATATAACCATTTGAAAGCTTGTTCATTGTTCGGCGGTTCAGCTGCACATCAAGATAAACCTTTTTCAGAACACGAAAAATCAGCATAATGTATATATATTCATTAAAAATTCACAAAGAAATACCTACACATATGAAAATATAGACCCTTTTATATTACTTTTTCAAATTAATACCAAAAAACATTTATTGCCACGAATCTCGCATACCAAAGAAAAAAAAATAGTTTTTATCCTAAGAGCACGGAGACAGAAAGAAAAACAAGGATATATTGGGCACAACCTAACATAAAAATAAACACACACAAAATCCAAAATGTGCATGTGATGAGGAAGATTCCCTGGCATTCTCTCCTACAAGAAGCAAATGAAAGATAAAACACAAGTTTCTAGCTCAGCAGTGAGGTGACTATTAATATTATCTTCATTTATATACATTACTTTTGCCATACAGTTATTGAACGTGGAATTTCCAAAACGAAAATTAGGGTAACGATGATGAAATGAAAACCCTGGAGATAGGAAATTCCCAAGTTGCACTGCGCAGAAGGGTTTCCGAGTTCCGCAGCCCTGAGATACAATTCCATGGCCTTGGGCTTCTCCCCTCTCTCCCAATAAATAAGGCCGGCGTCGACCATGGCGAGGGCGGAGCCACGCGCGGCGGCTTTCAGGAACGAGTCGAGCGCCTTGTCGGCGTTGGGGCGGACACCGCGGCGGCCATGCTTGAAGCGCTTCCCCCAGCGTAGCAGCACCATGGCCTCCCGCAGCGGCCGTAGCGCCTCACACCAGGCGCGGCACACGAGCGACGCCGCCCGGAGGTTGGGGTGGTCGAAGGAGGCGGCGATCCTGACCACGACATCGTAGGGCAGCGCGGAGAAGTTGGGACCGGGAGGGAAGGGCGGAGGGCGCGCGCAGAGGCGCGTGGAGCGGGCGGAATGCGCGGCGGAGCATCGGGGTGTGGTTGCGTTGGAGAAATTGAGGGAGGAGAAAGGAGAAGAAGAAACGCGAGGCCAAGTTCGGTGCTTCATCTGCGGCGGCGAATGAAGGAGTGTGTGAGACAGAGACACAGACAGAGACTGAGAGAGAATCAGTGGATGCAGGGTGTCGGTAATTCCTTTCTTCACGCGTTTCGTTTTGCATAATATCTTCTTCGTCTTTGCGTAAAGTCAATTAGTCCCTTTCAAACCCACACTTAATTAACCCAATTACTAATTATAGCAACTAAATTAAATGTTTTTATATTCATTTTTTTATACTAATTTTTAGACTTTTCAAAACTAATATACAATACTTTAAATATATGATATTTTAGGAAAATTACTTTAATTTTTCATATACATTAATAAAACTCAATAGATAACAAAAATTTAAGGGAAGGGATGACACTCTGATAAGACGTTTTCCAACTTAAATATGTCATGCAAGACCGACCTATCTTGTATGACCGACTTTTTAAGGTTTAATAAGAGGGAGATTTAATAATAAAAACTGAAAAATTGATAAAAAAAAACAAATTTATGTATTGTTGTATTATATATATATATATA
>Ga0123340_1006066_pt1 | contig 11528 bp, 9 predicted proteins | sample SirMexnodulemix_FD_89961 | JGI IMG/M metagenome (GOLD analysis project Ga0123340, IMG submission 89961) | Root nodule microbial communities of legume samples collected from Mexico - Siratro Mexico nodule mix | ecosystem: Host-associated > Plants > Roots > Nodule | place: Mexico: Nepantla... | reverse complement strand
TATATATATGCACATTAAACTCATTATAAATAAAGTTATTTATATTTATCTGTTGTTTTAATCAATCAATTTGCAGGTTCAAAATTAGTTATGGAGTTAATTACTATTCCTCCGGTTAAGATACCAATCATAAAAAATAATTTATTCATTAACTTTAATCTAATTCATGCAAGGTATATTTATGTTTAGGTCAATGAATCACATGTAACCACAAAAGACCAATTTAACCAGTATGATTAACAATGAAGTTCAAGGGTGTGAACAACAAAATTATGTAATCAAAGTCATAAAAAAACATCTTCCATTGGACTATTGATGGAGCAAAACATGAATACTTGAAGATGCTCAGACTCCAACAAATGATGTTTTGGTGATGAAATTTAAAGATGAAGTTGCTCAAAATGTACTTAAGAGTGTCTTGGTTTTCATTGTAAAGTAGTTTAAGTTTCTCATACAAGGTATTCACAAGTAAGACACACAATTACTTTAAAAATGAGTTAAAATGTTTTTGAAGTATGAAAAATGCTTTGAATAAGGTTTAAGAATATTACAATTCATTATTTCTCATTTAATCAATTAAAGCGAAAAGTTAAAAAATCCTATCAAAATGATTTAACATATGATCTCACTTTTTAATATATTAAACAAAAAATAAATAAAAATTATCTCACTTTTTAACAAATTAAACCAAAGAGTTGTGAAAACTTATTTTACTTGTTTAATCAATTATACCATAAAGTTATCAAATTATCTCACTTTTTAATAGATTAAACTAAAAAGCTATAAAAATTTGTTTTAATCATTTAATTGATTAACCATGATTTTAATATACTACAATAATCATTAAAAGCATCAATTTTAGTTTTTAATTAGTGCTTTCAATTCATCATAAATAAAACCTTTAAGTAATAAAAATCAAGAGTTTTTAAATACTTATTTTGATCCATCAAGATTTAAGGAAAGTCAAAGATTCAATAAAGGTTGCCTAATTGTTTCCTTGTGTGATTTTATTGTAATATGGTAACTTTTTGTCAATCTGTTCTTACTAGAGTATTTCTTGTATTGTATTTGGGATTGTCTTTGCTAGAGTGTTTCCAGTGTTTGTTATTGGTTGTTGTTGCAATAGTTTATAAGACAAATATCTTCTTGGATGATTAAAGATGGATAAGGCTAAGATCATCTTGAAGAGGTTTAAGAGTAAATATCCTCTTTGATATCCATAGTTGATTGAAGTTGATATCCTCTTGGAGTTTGTAAATGTTTTGTTACTTTGTACAAACATTTAATTGATAATGAAATTGGTTTTTCAAGGGTGAAAAAAATGAGGTTTGGATGTAGGATTAGTTAAATCCAAACCAATATAAATCTCTTATGTGATATTTCTCTTACTTTATCTCTCTCTTTGTATTACTTTCTAATTTTTGTATCAATTGGATTACCAAATTAAATGCTTTATAGTTTTCTAGTTGAAATTGTTATAAAATAAACTTAAAGAATAGAAACATTTTATGTTACAACTAATTCTTGTATCAATATTGCTTTAACTAATAATTGCATTCAATTTTTATATTTTAAAGAAGCTTTAAAAGAATTATAAGGAGATTTTTGTAAAAAGAATTCTCTTTTTATGATAATAAGGATTCTACAACTGCTATGCATATTTAATCCACAACATAACATGCTTAGTCACATTAAGACTTTTCCAAGGAAGGTGTCAACCATAAAAAGCACATTATCCATTCACTCTAGACTAATTCATACAAAGGTCATGCTCATTCTTATGTCAGGCAACACGATTTCCGAACCTAACTAGCAATTGACCACATGTAACCACATTGTACCATGAGTTAAACACTATTGTTGGCAATGATGTCCAAATGTGTGAACAAAAAATCATGCAATGGAAGCCATTAAAACACGTATTGGGTTGCATCATTGGTTGAATAAGACATGACCAAAGCATTAATGATATTCATAAGGATTTCACAATTGATATACACATTTAACCCACCCCATAACAAGAGTTAACCACATTTTTCAACCATTTTAATTAATGAATTTGTAGGTCTAAAATCAATAACCCTTTCTCTAACCAAGGTGTCAATCATAAAACAATAGCATATCCATTCACTTTAGTCCCATTGATTTAGTAGCTATTTTCATTTTTAGGTTAGTGAACACGATTTCCCAACCTAACACATATTTGACAAACTAGTGACAATATGTAATCACATTTGCTAACCAATGTAACCACTATTTTTGAAAATGATGTTCAAAGGTGTGAACAACAAAATTATGCAATGGAAGCCATAAAGAGAGGTCTTCCACTAGACTATTGTTAAGCAAGGTATAACTATGAGGTTGATGGAATTCATAAGTATTCTACAACTGATATGCATATTTAACCCACAACACAATATATTTAACCACATTTGTCAATCTTTTTAACCAATTAATTTGTAGGTTCAAAATCATTCATGAATAAGACTTCCCAACCAAGGTGTCAACTATAAAAAATACTCTTTTTCCCCATTCATGTAATGTCCATGCTCATTATTTGGACAATGAACATGGTTTTTAAACCTAACACAAATTTAACCAATTACCGACTATATTTAATCATATTTAACCACCAGTTTAACTACTGTTGTTGCTAAGTGTGAACAAAATATTTGTTCAATGGAAGCCATCAAAACATGTGTTGAAGTGTATCACTGGCTGAGAAGGCATGAACAAGGAATTGATGACATTCATAAAAATTTGACAACTGATATGCATGTTTAACCCACCCAAACAAAGTTAACCATTTTAACCAATAAATTTGTATGTTCAAAACAGACACTAAATCAATTGTCCTTTCCCAACCAAAGTGTCAATCATAAAAGATAGTATATTTATTCAATTTAACTCAACTAATTCAGTGGTCATCCTCATTCTTTAGTCATTGAATCACAATTTTTTACTTTAACTGCCATTTAAGGCATAAACAAAATTATGAATTGAAAATCATGAAAAGACCTATTAGGTAAGACCATTTATGAAGGAAGACATCAATAAAGGATTTTCCACATTTACAATATTCTATAACTGATAAGGTCATTCAACCAATTTCATAACCCACTTAATTACATTTTTGCAACCAATTTAAATTTAACTAAACATTTTTTTTCCATCTTCATGAGATCAATCATAATTGCCACAATTTCAATTTATCTATAATTGTAAAAAACTTAATGCAAAGTTATACAAAATGCAAATATAAAATTCCATCCTTTACTCTACCAAACTTACAACTCATTTTCAAAATACCGTGACAATTTAAAAAATCACAAGCTAAAATATACAAATTCATTGGCCTCTTTATGGTTATAATTGCCTTCCAAGCTTACTTATTTGGTAACATAAAAAAGTCACTTCTTAGAGATTGAATCATGTTTTAGCTTAACAATTCACTTTGGCACCATTGATGCAGTGCCCACATGAAACCTTATTTCACCACAACTTAACCCCACTGATCTTGCCAATAAATCTTATGGTTGTCACCAACAAAATTATGCCATACAAACCATAAATGTATGTCTTCAAGTAGACCACTAAATGCACAAGGCATGCCCAAGGGATTGACCACATTCATAAAAATTGTGGAACTCAAATTCTATTTAACTCATTCACGTTACAATTAACCACATTTTGTCATTACCTTAAACCAAATATTTGACAAACCCTGTTAAGGGATGGAATCAATCACATCTTCTCCAAACAATGTGCCTACCATAAAAAGTACTTTGACCATTGAGTTTTACTCCATTAATGCAGTGTCCATACTCATTATTAGTTTGGTCAACATCATTTCTAAATCTAATTGCCATTTAACTAACTCATGACTACACATAACCACATTTTTACACCTAATTGTTATGTATGAATTCTCCTAACATTTTTATTTCATTTTATTCAATTCCCATGCTTTAAATCCCACCTCAACAAATCCTTATATTTTTTATAATATAAATAAATTAAAAAAATCAAACAACTGTGTTTCTACATGTAGTGGTGTTTTTTTTTTATACATAATAGCCTTTTCAACTCTCATCATACTATCCTATTTATTTTTAATTTTATTCAATCCAAATGCTCTAATTAATTTCCACCTCAATAAGCCTTTATATTTTTCTAATATAAATAAATAAAAAAAAACAAACAAGTATTTTTACACATATTCAAATTTTTTTACACGTGGTATTTTTCAGTCATGTTTTGCTTACATGTAATTGTATTTTTCTACACGTGGGGACATAGGTATATCATTTCCATCAACAAACCATATACTTTCATAATATAAATAAATTAAAAAAAATTCTAAATAAATATTTTTACAGAGTTTTTTAGTGGTATACTTTTACACGCAATTGGACGTGGTGGCACAGGTGTATCATTTCTTTTAACAAACCCTTATATTTTTTTTTCATAATATAACTAAATTAAAAAAAATAAACAAATATTTTTACAGGTATTCATTTTTTTAGCGGTATATTTTTACACCTAATTGTGTTTTTCTACACTTTGCAATAGGTATATCATTTCTTTATTATATATATGCACTACACTTTGTAAAGCACATACTCCATCTCCACCACCCGCTCCGAATCCCCCACCAACGCCATTTTTTCTTTTCCTTCTTCTCCCGCCATCTCACTCCAATTACCACCTCTTCTCATATCTCAATTCGAAACTCCTTTCTCTCAAAATCAAAGCAATATAAGTAAGATTACACGTGCTTTCTCTGTTTCCTTCTTTCTCTGTTCATGCCATTTTTTTTCTATCAAATTTGCTTATTCGATAACACTTCTTCTTTCAGATCTAACTTTTCCTGCTGCCACTGCTCACTACAGGAATCACACAATCACACTCACAATCACCGGTGAACGTTGAAACCTTACGCTTTTGTATTCCGCGTCTCAAATGCGTTTCGCAAGGATTTTCGTTTAACTACCAGCTGATTAGTAATTAATTTTATGCATATTCATGTGCTGAAGGTGTTTGGACACTTTTCCTAGCAAAACATGAATTCGTCGTCTTTGCGTTTGTTTTCTTCCGAGCTCACATGTCCTGCCAGTGAATCCATGCAATACAGGAATGTGAACTTTCTTCTGTGCAGACCATCGTTAAGGGTTTCTTGTGGTGACGTGGGAGTATCTAATCGCGATGGAAGGAACGTTAAAGCTGCGGTTTCTTGCCAATTGATGCATAGCCACCAAGAGGAGTCGTATGAAAGAAAGAGAAGGCTGCAGGTGCCTCTACAGAAGACAGATTTTGTGAGGACGTTGTTGATTGACAACTATGACAGTTACACTTACAATATATACCAGGAACTTTCTGTTATTAATGGTGGTAAGTTCTCTCTTTCGCACTTTAATGTGGATGTGTGTAGAAGACAATTTGGAAAATGTTGATTTGCTAGTGTTGTAATAGTAAAATCTCACAAGGAAGTGCCTTTTCTAAATAAAGACTCTTTAAATTAAATTCTAGTCCTACAATTAACTTTTTTTTCAATATTGAACTGCACAAAATTTGTAAAAAGGTTTTCATGTGTGACAATTATTAACTAGTCAGTTTGAGTTGCTCATTATTGCATGTTATATATATAGCAATCAATTCAATTGAGAAGAGTACTAGCTTTTGAGGTATAAGAACAAATGCATTTGGCAACATGTTGGAGTAAATTTATTGTGTTCAATTTTTATTATATACATGATACTAGAAATGTAGAGTTCAGTTTGATCGTCTTGATTTGATAAACCTCTCTGTTCACTATAATGTGGTTTTAACTTGGTGCCTTTAAAATAGAGCTATAATGGCCAGTCACTGGATGAACACAAGAATTGTTGTATACGTAAATAGTAAAATACTGTTGATAAGTGTATGTTTGCATGTATAATTACCTCAGAGTGTCACTATTTTTCAGAAGCATTAATTATTAAATATCTTTCTGAACATTCCATAATCTTGTACAGAATACTGTATGTTTGGAAGGTTTAAGAAGTTTTGTAAGGTGTTTATGTCCTTTTTAACAGCTGGTTTGGTTTATCATTTTTGCCAGTCCCTCCTGTGGTGATCCAAAATGATGAGTGGACGTGGGAAGAACTTTGCCATTACTTGTATGAAGAAAATGCTTTTGATAACATTGTAATATCACCTGGACCTGGTTCTCCAGCATGCCCGGAAGATATAGGTGAGAATCATGGATGACCTTGTAGATTTGATAATTTCACTAGATTTACTTATTACTCCAAAGAGGCAGCAGAAGACTAAGTTGCTTCTATTACGGATTTCACTATTTGTGGTAAAAGGTCCCCATCTTAGTTAGGAATATGGCTAAAATACTATTTAGTAAGGACTGGACAGTCCTTCTCCCACTAGCTTCTTTTGGGATTGAGTTGAGCTCACTTCATTCTAATGTGGTATTGGAACCTACCCGATCTTGTTGTTGGGCCACCCATAGATGTCCAAACATGTTTTTTTAAAAGGATACCTAATTCAGTTTGCAAAATTTAATAATATTATTTAATTTGACACGTTACCCTGATCTTTATTTGGTGAAGTGTGGAGGGTCCTTTTACTTTAATAATTTTGGAAATGATTCCGTATGTGGTTCAGGCATTTGTCTTCAGCTGTTGCTTAAATGCTGGGATATTCCTATTCTGGGTGTTTGCCTAGGACACCAGGTATTTTCTTTTCTTTTAAGCAAGATTGTTGCCTCCTCTCTCCCCCTACTCCTATGTTTACTTCTACTCGCTTTCTTCTTGCACAAACCTTGCATGAACCATGCTTCCTTCATTCTTTCTAGAACATCTTGTAACTTTTAAGGTTTCAACTCGTACTGTTAATGGCATGCCCAAGTTTCAATGCAGAGTTCACTTTATTTCTTGAATTCCGATCTTGCATTAACGTACGACAATTTTATCCCTTTATTTTTCTGTTTAGCCTTCCTTTGTAATATGACTAGGATAGAGTCTTTGTGTCACAATGTTTTCCCTTTCTCTTGTTTCTTCTGAAGATTAGTTAGGATTCAAAGTCTTTTGATGGAATGGAGAGCTTGGAATGGAATAAGGATTTGGTTAATATGACTTTTATGTTAAAACGGGATGAAAATCTTATTCCATTCACAGATTTGTTATGCTTGAAATAGAATCAAGAAGAAAATGGAGAAAACAGCATTTCGATGATCATATAATTGGGTTAAAGGATATTAAGATGATATACTTTTTTTAATTTTGAAAAAAGTTGTAGTTTTATCTATAAATATGGTACTAGCTGCATTATGCTTGATGTTGGTCTAATATTGACTATCAACTTATTGATAAATGGCTCTCATAACTTGTGTTGTAATGTCTTGGCGGCTATCAAGTAATTATATTAGACTTAAACCTGTTGTTATTCATCCTTTTGATTCATAATATTAGATATCATAGTTCTGTCTTTCATGACAGTTGTTTACATTATGTTCTTATTTAATTGGTTAAGCTCTGATTTGATAGGCGCTAGGTTATGTGCATGGAGCTCAAATAGTCCATGCATCTGAACCAATCCATGGTCGTTTGAGGTAGGTTGAACATTTCAAAACCATATCTTTTGTGTTTCCAGTACTTATTATGAAATTGCAACATTCATGAACATAAATATACCGAAAAAGTATCACTTAAAGTTATCATGTCTATCCTTCCCTTTTCTTTTAACTAACTCTTTGTACTTTACAGTGAAGTTGAGCACAACGGCTGCCAGCTTTTTCGTGATATACCTTCTGGTAGAAATTATGGTTTCAAGGTTTGTTCACAACTACGTACTTGAAAGATTACAAGCTCTAATTCCTTAAATTCAATTTTTGTAATGTTGGTTGAAATTCCTATGAATTTTTTATTGAAGTGTTCTGCCATCTGCCCAAAATCACCTGTGTTTAATTCGATTTAATCAAAAGAGGGAACCATTCCTAGCAATTCTAAAACATTTTCCAAACTAAAAGCCCTTTATTAGATTTGTAGTCCATTTCCGTAACTTGAATTCAGAACAGATGGCTTTTAAGTGCACAATTAGTTGATATTATCGGAAAAGATCGATGCAGTGATGATCCTTCATCTTAAGTTACAAAGTGCTAAACGTTCTCTTGCAAATGTTTGTTTATCCCCTTTTTCTTGTTAAATTTCTTCTTATTTTGTCAAAATTTTAAAAATATCTGATCTACAATCATAGTCATGATTGTTCGTCGCATATTTCAGGTGGTTCGATATCATTCATTGGTTATAGATTCTGAATCACTGCCTAAAGAGCTCATTCCAATAGCATGGACCTCTTCCACTAGCACACTTCCATTTATTCGGTCCAAAGATTTTGGAAAGTCCAACATTCATGAAGCTCAAACAGATCAAAGCATTTTCGTTGACCCCTTCTTAGATAAAGTAGGAAATGGAAGTTCAAACCATTTTGATTATGGAAATACTAGAAGTACAAGAGTTCTTATGGGAATCCGGCATTCTACAAGACCACACTATGGTGTGCAGGTGTCTAATGCATAAATGATCTGCCTATGATATTTCCTTTGCGTTTATATAATTCATTATTTGTTAAATGTGTTCAACTCAACAATTTTGATCTTCAGTTTCATCCAGAAAGTGTTGCAACCTGCTACGGAAGTCAAATATTCAAGAATTTTAGAGAGATTACGGACGAGTATTGGTTGAGATTCAGGTCATCTTTCAAGGAAAAACGTGCATATTCTGATGGTAAACTGAAGAACATTGTTACTAAAATTTATTCTCTTTGTTGTGAATGCACGAAAGATGTTTCATTACTCCAGACTTTACTGTTATTATTAGTTTTTCCGTCTTTTCAATAATAATGTGAAGTGCCCTTTGGTAGTCAAAATTTCAGATTTTTTGGGCTTGAGTGAAATATTCAAATATTTTTTGAATTGAAAAACTATTGAGAGGTGAATATTTTCTTAGAAAAGGTTCATCATATTTGGGGAGGATGGTTAAAAGATAATTAAGGTGGAGAAAGAAATTAATAGAATTGGTCAATTTTTAAATAAGGGTAATTTTGGAAAGTTCAGATAATTTTTACTAAGTTAACACTATTAGTCTTAATACGTGTGAATTAGTTAAAAGTGACTTATGATAAGGAGTGGAGGGGGCATTTATCCGGATACTAATTTGGGAGTAATAGTTGCTTAATTATTAGGTATGCCACTTTCCATTTTCTGCAATTTCTTTTGGGAAAGAAATAGTATGACACAAATATTAAGCTGTATCTTGTATACCAGTCTTTATTCCCCAACCGTGTTTACATGCTCCATAATTTTGTTTACATTTTCATTGGCCTTCATATATATAAGTTCCGTGTAATTTACCCGAGCAGTAAACTTTCTTTAGCATGCATTCAGTTTTCAAGCGTAATAGACTCGGAGGTTTGCAGAAGTACTGGCGCAGAGAACAATGCAGTGGATCAGTTAAAAAAAATAGTTCATGCACAGAGACATTTGGAATATAATAAAACTGAGATGAAGCATTTAGAAATGTTCAACTTGGTAAATAGTCATCTTGCAACCACTGGTTACAAATGTTTGAAGTTGAAATGGAGGAAATTTGGTCACTTGGCTGGTCAAGTTGGTGGAGCAGAAAATATATTTTGTGAATTGTTTGGACATGAAACTGAAAACACCTTTTGGTTGGATAGTTCCTCCACAGAGAAGGTATTCCAATGTTTTCAAGTTTAGTGATCTTTCATCATTTAAACATAAGCTGAAGACACCTTTTATTATCTCGTGCTTATAATACACAATACATCTGTTTTCCTTTGGATCTTCAAACTATAATAATCAAGCGACATAGCATCTCGTCATATTAGATAAAAGCTTCATTGTATGCTACTAATTATCATATTTATTATTCTTCCCATCCTATTTAGGAAAGAGCACGCTTTTCATTTATGGGAGGAAAAGGCGGATCGCTTTGGAAGCAGTTAACGTTCAGATTGTCTCATCAAAGGTTTGAAATCAATCCTCTCAACTGTTAATTTTTTTCTTTAATTTCTTCAAATTTTTTTAATTATTTTTTTTATGAGTTGTTGGTGAATGGGCTTCTTCAAAATAAGTGGTCTGCTGGTGTTCTGATGTATGCTTTTGAGAGTTGAGTTGTACTAGTTTCTTTATTGGCGCATGAACATGATAATAAGTATTTCTATCATTATTTAACCTTTTCCAGTGATGGGAGTTCAAAAGGCGGTGGTTATTTGTCATTGGAAGATTGTCAAGGTTATGCAGAAACGCTATTTTTGAAAGAAGGTTTTCTTGATTTTCTGAACAAGGTACATACAGACTGAAACTGTGTTGGCCTTATGATGATTTATTCTTGCATATAACACTCCTCAACAAGGATACACCTTATTGTTAAACTTAGACATAATTAAAGTTTCTAAGAGAATTGGTCCTTGACATGGTACTAACCTTTGTCAGAAGTTCCATCCTTGTTCCCCATTTTTCTTTATTTAGTTGAAATAAGGCAAGGTAAAAACTGGCCTACTCTTGTCTGTTGCGAAAATAGTGTAACGTATTGTAAATATTTAAAAAAAGGAGAAACGAATTTGTTGAACCCTAACGCCCAAAAGAGATTTGCGGAGATATTTTGGGAGGTGCATTGAACGTGGAAGAAGAACGTTGGTTGTTGGGTATACTTTCGAACGTTGGAAGAAATATCTTCCAAAAATTGTACAAAGTTGTTTTCTCCCACCCCGTTTCACTCCTCACCTTTTCTCTATAAATAGAGCCCCTCCTTATTTCGAAAATCACACAACACCAAGAGTTCCTCTACTTCTTTTTGTCTCTTCTTCATATTCTCTCTTCTCTTTCTTTATTCTTTCTTTAGATATCTTGGGTATTTTTGCTCTAAAGAGCAAACTTGCTAGTTCTGAGATCCTCAGTTTTTAACTGAGAAGTTTTTGTTGTATCCTGGGGGACTTGCGCATTTATCGCGGATAAGTCCTTAAGGACAGTGATATTTTATCACGTCTCCGGAAGTTAGTTTATTAATTTTCAGCCGTCTTTGCAACAATCTTAAGGACTTATGGCTGACGGTGTGGAGATCAACAACACTGTGCCGGAGATGTCAAATGGTGCTTCCGGAACGTCAACCATCTTTGCGAAGCCGTTTCCGGATGTTTCGAAGATTGAAGTCTTCTCGGGTCAAAACTTCCGACGCTGGCAGGAACGCGTGTCTATCCTGTTAGACATGTACGGAGTTGCTTAAGCACTTACGACGTCCAAATCGGACACCAGTTCTTCTGCGAAACAAATTGAAGATTGGATTCACGCAAATAAGGTATGTCGTCACACCATGCTCAGTGCGTTATCTAATGATCTGTTCGATGTGTATTGCTCCTACAAGGAAGCAAAGGAAATTTGGGATTCTCTTATTCTCAAATACACTGCCGAAGATGTCGTCCGACAAAGATTCGTTATCGGAAAGTACTACCGCTGG
>Ga0123340_1006059_pt1 | contig 11531 bp, 5 predicted proteins | sample SirMexnodulemix_FD_89961 | JGI IMG/M metagenome (GOLD analysis project Ga0123340, IMG submission 89961) | Root nodule microbial communities of legume samples collected from Mexico - Siratro Mexico nodule mix | ecosystem: Host-associated > Plants > Roots > Nodule | place: Mexico: Nepantla... | reverse complement strand
TGATATATATGGGTATGTAGTTCATCCCCATATATATCATATTAAAAAAAATTAAAATCTGTTCAAATTAAGATTTTTTTAATATTCATTTATACTATTGTACTATTTTTTAATCTTTATGGAAACTATGTTAACCAGCATTGTTTAAATAATTTTTAATTGTGATAAAATTAAATATCTATTAACAAAATTCACAATGTCAAAGTTTGAACATTAAAACAATTATTTAATTATATGAATTATAGAAATAATTGAGTCACACCTATCTTCAATATCAAATCATTCTCTGCTGGTTGGTCCATGGCTTTATCAAGCTTTCCTTACAGTAAAATTAATTTAATTTAGCATAATTTATTTACATATATATATTTGTAAAAACTTTTTGAAAAAACTTTTTGAAATCAAAATGTTTTATTGTTATTACACACAGGTTTCGATTTGATTTGTTTTTAAATGTGTAAAATAAATTAACTTCTCTTTATATAATGTTATGTTTCAAAGTTCAAGTTTGTTTCATAATGTAAATTATTTAAATTATTGAGGAATGTTTAATATAGAGAAATAATTTCAAGTCAAAGATAAAAGAAGTAAAAAAGACAAATACATTGTGCAATACATTGAAGAATTAGAGTATCTTCTGAGTGTCTCTTGTCAATCTACTAGTGAGAGTAGCTAGATTTTTGAGTTGTGTGAAACTATTGTGTAATTTTTCATCATTGTGAAGTAATCTTGTGAACTTCCTTTTGAGAGTGTTTTTTTCTTTAAAATCTTGAGTGGTCTTTGATATGAGGAGGATATTGGGACTTGTATAACCTAAAAAGGTTTATTTACTCTGTGATAACATTTAGAGAGGTTTATACTAGCTATAAACGTGAATCATCTTGAATAGTTTGTTTAAGTAAGCAAGAACTGAACATAGTCCAAGAATTTAGGGTGAACAAGTATAAAATTGTTTCATCTCTACTTATAAATTCTTGTTTTAGATAATCTTACTTAGTAGTTTTATTTACAACTAATTGAGTCCAGCCTCATTCAAATCTCCTTTTGAAGTCCGTTGTTCCTAAAAAAAGTTTTAATATAAATTTTGATATTATATGTAGAAAAAAAAATAAGTTTAATTTAATTTCATAAAACTAATATGTTAAGATAATATTTATATCTAGTTATATCCTATAATTTAGTTTTATTGCTAGTCGATCTAAATTCTCCAACTCATCTAGTTAAACCTCTTTCTTCGAAGAATTATGTGATTTGCCTAATAATAATGTTTAACCTTCATTGACTTATTTAATACATATTTTCTCTTGTCTAAAAATCTACTAAAAGGAGCAACCGAATATTCTTTTCCTTTTCTCAATCGATAATTGTTTTGAATTGAGAGATGTCACTTAAAAATAATCTCTATTCAGTCTTTGATACGAAAACGATGTTCCTAATGTGATAATTAGGAACCAAATATGAACTAAATTCTCCATAGATTCTTATGCAATGCGACAAATGGAAAAACTATGCAGTCCAATTGATGATTGAAACTGATGGATAGCTTCAGAAACTTAACGAGTTAGATAATTGTCTTACTTACCAACCATGCATACCATGCATTATTTTTTACATAAAAGAATAAAGATAATATAAATAATTGTCGCACAGTTATACCAAATTATAAACTGTTACGTATAATTTGTTCAATTTTATTTTAAAAACAATACTAATGATATTAATAGTGTACTTTATTTTTATATTGATGGCATATAAATATTAAATTATATTTATAATTGTGTAACTATCTTATAAATCATTTTAGTTTCATTGGTTATGTGGTTGTCCAAAAATATATGTGACATGAAGTTAAATTTAGTCATCTATAGTATGAGATAATCACTAACTGAAGAACTATAGATTAAATGGTAAATGACTAAAACTGATGTTTAAAATTTTTCAGTAGGATTGTATCTGAAAGGTTAATTTCAGAGGACATTATATGTGCCTAATTAGGAGGACTAATTTGCATGCTTGCTTATACTTTGAAATAGTCTTTAATAGGGTTAAATGTACAATGTTTTTGTTATTCATATTTCTATCTAATTTTATAGCTCACATTTCTCACATGCTATAAATTCATTAATGACTTAATACAAATATTGTTGTACTTTTTGGAAAACGAAATGGCCATTTCAAATTAATAAAATTTCGAAATGTGAATATATTAAATTGAAGGTGTTTGTATACTTTTTAATAACAATTACAAAAGTGTATTAGCTTAATGTTATTTCATTTATTTTTATTTGTATTGATTGATTCAAAAAGATAACAATAATGAAATATTATTTTCTCAAACTAAACACATTCAATGCTACCATTTCTATATCTTAAAATTAGTATATATATTTTTGTTACAGTTGTGATTTCCTTAAAGGGAAATAATTCTTTGATTTGTTATGTTTATTTGCTAAATTTGTACTTCAAAAGAATTAATATCCATTTTCCATCCCCTCAACAGGGAAAAAGACATTTTTTTTATTGGAAACAGCTAGGTTAGTAATTTGTGGACATAAATTATGTAAACTTTTGCATTTCATTTTCCTCTACCTGGAAAAAAAAAATATTTTTAAAGTTTTTTGTTAAATTTCATCAAAGTCTCTATCTATGGCTATGATTTCATAAGGTTTACCAAGGTTAAAATGTATACACATATTTTGAGTTTCCTGAGACCCCTTCCCTTCACAAGTGGCCATTTCGGTTCCATATGTGTGTTCATAATTCAACTGTCCTACACTAAAACACTCCCATCCAAGGTCATCCACAAGTTCCTTTACCATAAAATTGGGACCAAATAAATTGGACAATCCCTTGTGAAGGGAACTTTCATTGATCCCTAAACCAACAGCAAAAACCAAACAAATCTGGTACATCTTATTATTCATCAGTTTCATTTTTAAAATAAATCAGAAAAACTTACCTATTTCATCACTTGTTTTGTCCCTGAATTAGCCTACTTTTCCCCATGTTGGTTATCTTTTTACATTCACTTTTTTAACTTTTTCTTGTGGAAATTCCCCCTTATGTCTCAAAATTGTCCATATCTATACCTTACACTAGGACTAAGAATTTGCATTGAATCATCATGGAAGGTTCATTTCATATGTGCTGTTAGGGAATGTGATTTTATAGTAAGCTGCATGCCTTATGTAATCCTTAGGGAAGGTGTCAAACAAGATCCAAACCTATCAAATGGGGCATATTCCTTTGGGAGTGTGACAAAATTGGTTTTTTGAGAGGGAAGAAGCTATTATTCTAAGTAATAAGTGTATTATCCTATATAATACATCTTTATAGAGAGCCAATAAACTTTAAGTATGATTAAGTTTCAGATAGAGGATTAGTATCTTAATCTGTCTAAATGATTTATAAAAATCTCTCAGAGAATCTAATGGTGGTGAAAATAAAATATTACTTAAACTCAGAAGTTAAGTTAGGACGGATTCTTTGTCAAGTTCATTTGCATATGTACTAGTCATTAATTTATGATGGTATATCATATATGATTGATTGGTACATGAAATCTTAGAAGAAGAAAAGAAAAAAGGGAAAATAATAAAGAAAGACAGGGATTAAGATTTAAGAGAAAGCTCAACCGAAACTTGCATGTGCCCCTAACATGGTAGGGTCAAGTATAATTTCATCAGCTACTGTGGCCTTTTCTTTCTCTACTTTATATAGTTAGATAAGAATACAAATCACAATTAGCATGGTTTTCTTCCCAATCCATTCTAAACCAGACTTCTAATAACAACATGACAAACTAATCCCTATCTGTTCTGTCACATAAAGCATATTTTAGAGGCTATTTTATGACTATTAATGATTATATGCCAGAAAATGGTGACATGCAAATTTATTTGATAAAGGGTCTAAAAGGAATTTAGAAAATAAAAGAACTAAAACACCTACATGGTTATGATTGAGAGGTAATTATGTGTTTTTAAGTGATTTTAAGGTTTAATCTTTAAGGTTTGACAATTGTATTTTCTTATGTGATTAAGAATCTTTATGCATGTAACAACAACAATACCAGAATTCTCATTGATAACAAGCATGGATCACTCAACTATGATTGTAAGAATGCAAAAAAACTTCTATGTTTTGATCAGCATATACCTTAAGTTCATTTAAAAGAAACTTGAGCCTTATTAATTGATTAATCACTTGGATTTAAGAGATGGAAATTGAAGTGGACCTTTTTATTTGATTCATTAGTGAATACTTAGATTATCACCTAGTTCTTATAATGGCATAATTATTATAACAAAAGTGAGAACACTTTATGTCAAAAATTCTGCAGAATTGAGCTTGCAGGTTCACATGAATGGAATTTGGTTTCTTATTATACTTTCTTTATACTAATTTCTGCAATTTAGAAGCTCATTAAAAGAAAAAGTAAAAAGAAGCACGAGATGAATAGACTTGTGCTACTTGCATCGTTGATGAGTGTAAGCATCCATGTGAGATTAATTCACTTCTCTTCTGTCCTTGTCAAGGGAAGTTGTTGCCAAGAAAATGATATGAAAATGAATAGACAAATATGTGAAAGGGTTCTCACATAGTCGGTCATAAGCTATTTTCTCTTTTATTTGATTTGAAAGGAAATATGACAGTCTCCAAAGCATTTTGTGCAATAATAGCCATTGATTGCACTGTCCTTGTCAATGTCATTTAGAGCAAGCAAGAAAGAATTATGCATTATACTTTATTTTCAAATATATCATGTGATCCTGTTCCCATGTTTATAATAAATTTTGTAGCAGTTGAAAGTTTAAGACTTTGATGATAATCAACATGGTTTTCAAAATGGTTACCTCATTATTATTAAAGTGATGCTAACTACTATTAGTAGCTTCTTTTAGTTATGAACAAAATAGAACAGTTTAACCAATAAAATAACCGAATAAATGGATCAAACAAAAGGGAAAAGAATAACCCTTTTGAAATAGACATGCATGCTGTTGTTTTGTATTCTCAAAGGAAATTTCTAAACATAGTTTTTGTTAAGAAAATTTACCCACAAGTACTTTGTCGGTCGTTTATTATATGTTATGAATTATTTTTTTAGTTCGGTGAAGAGTTATATGGTGTGAATACAAAGGAAGTACCTTGGAATGATCCTATTATTAACTCAAAATATCCTGTAGAATATAATTAACTGAACTACCTAACTAATAATTGAAGAAGATGCCTTTGAAAGGCAAAAGTTTACTTGTATAAGGTTATAGATTTAGATATTTAGTAGTTTTTTAACACTAAGGCAACAAAATCCATTTTTTGAATCATTTATTTTATCTTTGTTTGTGTCCTTTCTTTTGTCAGGCCAAAATAATCTTTTGATTTAAGCAACTTGAAATTTTAGTTAAACCAGCAGAAGCACAAGCTAGTTTTAATATAAACTAAAAGTGTGTATGTGTTATACAGGCCAGAGAAAATTGAAGAAGAGAGAGTAAAGGAAAAAGAAAAAGGATTGTGTTGAAAATTGATAAATAATGAAGAAAAGACAGTTTTTATATTGATAAGCTTGTATCTTTTGAAGCATGTTTCTAAGAAATTCTACAATGCACCTTTAAGGTGTGTCTATGCACTTTGAATGTGTGTTATGATTGAATATGAACAAAATATGCACACATGCACCAATGATAACATTCAAAGTTCATGGATGAACATGAGTGTACTTTTACAAGTAGAATTTTTTATTTTTCTAAACTCAAACACTCCTACTCAAAGACAATGAATGTGAATCTTCCACAGAAGAGAAGAAAATTTGTTAAGCTATCTTTAAGAAGAATATAAAAAGAAAAACAGATGATGAGAGTGATATAAAAAATGCCATGTTATCTTGTTTTGGTTTGATTCAACATAGCATTGGCAATGTATGCTTTCAAGTATCAACCATAGTCAATACTATAGTTTTCTGGCCATTGCATTGCATGTGATTAAAGCTCCCATAAAAGTCAGCAGAACATATCCACAATGTCTGCCTCATCCCATGTGTCAAATTATACATTTGATTCAGCACTTTAGTAAGAACCCTCTTAGAAAATAACAAAAATATACACACATCAGAAAACAAAAGAAAACAATTGTTGAGGATGAAAAACAAGAATGAAGATCCTTAAATATTCTTCATCTCCAGATTCCTATGTTAATTTAGTTTTCTTTCATTAAGAAATCACTGACACCAGATATGATGGTTGCATACTTGTGAAACAAGATCAAGAATACCTGGTCACAATATAATGATAAAATTTAGAAAGAGTCTAAATTCAATTTTCCTCATCTGGAAGCATATATTAATGTTAATTGTGTTAATTAATTAAACTTTGTGCCCCTCAGAAACCAAGGAACTAGAACTTGTCCCCAACAAGGGGGAAAGGGAAACAACTACATTAACTTTTAGAATATACTGTGGTTGTTAATACAGCTAGTAGTTTCATTTATCACTTCTAACTACCCTTCTTCTTTTTCTCTTAAGTCCATTGATTCCTATTTAGTAAATTCTCATAATGTATTTACACACATATATGACAATATTTTTGAAGAAATACCTGTAAGACTCCACATAATGGTTTTGTCCACATGTTTTGTGTGTCAAACACCAAATCAATTAGTGAGTGTAATGTATGCAGCACCTAATTTGGACATGATCTTCCACCAAATAGAAGCTCCTCCTTCAATGTAATTAAAAAACTCTCAGAGGGAAGGGTCAAGTAGTTAACTTACATTTGTGTGTGTGAAAGCATACCAATTACCATGCGCAGTTTGTCCAACTGGAAGCAAGGCTGTTTCTATTAAAGTATCAACCAACTCTTTTATTATATTCAAGAACTGAAAATACTAAACAAATCAATAAAATAAAATAAAATGACCACGCCCTTGAAATCCTTCTTATGTGGCACATTTTGAAGCACAGAGAAGATACTATACTATCCCCCTTTTGACCCTTGAAAAAAGGAGAGTTAGCTGCACCATAGAAATGTCCTAAGTAGCTTCTTCTTTTGATTTTGCCCAGTTAGACAGATACTTCTCCATGTGCCAAGATACTGTTCATCATTTCTTAAGACCCTACACATCTCAATTCAAATGCAATTTAGCCTTTGAGTCTTTTATCATTGGGACTCTTAACACCATGCAAGGGCTAATCATACCTCAGCTCTTATCCATTTATCCATTACATATAAGGCAAAAGAGAAAAGTGCTTAGCAACATCCTCTATCAAATATATACTTCATTATCAGTAAAATTCAATAAAACTACAAAATTTCACTGGTTGTGTTAAGTTGTATTTTCTAAATTTTAACTAATGACAAAAATTGCTAGAAAGAATGGTTTAAAATGTGGTTGCTAAGGGAAAAAAAGAAAAAGAATAAATTTTGATGATACTATTGGCCACAGAAAAATATTAATATTGGTCTATAAAGTTGGGAAGAAAAGATAGTTGGGGTTGCATGTGCAGGGGTGTGGCCCACAATATTAGCGGTTGGGAACCCCAACTAGAACCAGCGCATGTGCACTTCATTTGTCACTTGTTCAGTGGCTTTCGGGAAAAATAACACTTTTGTGGAAGTTAGTAATAAGAGAAAAGAAAAAAAGTGAAAAGATGTTACTTATAAATAGAGGCTCCCCTTTAAGCACTTGACCTCACAGCATAGCAAAGAAAGTGCACATTCCTCTGTTTTGCTCCCCTGTTTAGGCCTTATCATAAGCTCACAATGGCACACAAGGAACTTTCCATTGCTCTTCTCACCCTCATTGCTGTTCTCTTTGTTAACATGAATCTCCAAGGTGTCACTGCTGACTATGGTGGCTGGCAGGGTGCTCATGCCACTTTCTATGGTGGGGGTGATGCTTCTGGCACAATGGGTGAGTTTAGCCTTTCATTTCTTTACTTTTTCTTTTCCTTTGTGGATTAGCTTTCATAGTAATATTTTTTACAACTCAAATAGTGCAAATACTTCTTCATATTTGTATTTATCTTTGTTCTCTTTTTGTGACATCATAACATATACTATGTCTACAATTTTCACCTTTTATTTTTCTCTCTCAATGTCTACTACTAGTATGGATGTTCATGCATATTTTCTGTTTTGATATCAGATGATAAAGAGAATGAAATGAAAGGAAATCAAGTAGATGAAATGAAGTTATGATATTGCTATGATAAAATAAAATAGATAGTGGTTTTATCTTATACTTTTAAATATTGCATGAAAGTATTGCCTCAAATTCTATTCCATGCATCTTACTTTAAAAAGCCAAAAACACTGAAATCTATTGTCACTTTATTACATTTCACTCTATTATATTTCTTTTCATGAACCTAAATATTGGCTAGAAGTGGACTTTTAGCAGGAGAGAGAATAGAGGAATAGTGAAACTGTACACATATCTTGAGCTATGGCCGTTTTACTTAAGCTACTCCTTTAGCACTTTTTTCTGTGCCATGTTACCATTTACTCGTGCCGACATTAGCCATAGCACCACATGCATAACTAATACTATAATGTGATTTTGCATCATGTTTCAAAACATGAAAATATTGTCACTTGTCAAAGGTTTCAGTTATGTGAAATTCCTTGCAACACTACTCTTTTTAACATTATCAAAAAAACTCCTTTTAAGTATTATTATTATTATACTAAAAGTTGAGATTGGTGGGGTTGATCCTTTTGCTTTATACATGCAGGTGGAGCATGTGGCTATGGAAATTTGTATAGCCAGGGTTATGGAACAGACACTGTGGCTCTAAGCACTGCTTTGTTCAACAATGGCTTAAGCTGTGGTGCTTGCTATGAAATGAAATGTGATGATGACCCAAGATGGTGCAAACCTGGCTCTATTACTGTCACTGCTACTAACTTCTGCCCCCCAAATCCATCTTTGCCAAACAACAATGGTGGTTGGTGCAACCCTCCTTTGCAACACTTTGACATGGCTGAACCTGCCTTCCTTCAAATTGCTGAATATAGAGCTGGAATTGTGCCAGTTGCCTTCAGAAGGTAATTGAAGCCATAAATTTGGCAATGCTTTCAAGCTTAAAGGTCACATTTATTTCATCTACAACTATATTACCTAATTTATAAAGTGAAGTTATTAAATGTTGAAAATGAATTACTCTCTCATTGAAAAGTCACATAAAGGTATAACACTTATTCTCATTTAAGTAAATGACCCTTATTCATGAACATGTGAAAACTGGTGTAGCCTTTACCAAACCTCAACTTCTAGCTTTCATATCAAACTATTGAAAAGACTTGAATAACATAATTACCTTATCTATACTAACCATATTTCTTAAGCCTATAAAGTGAGTAAAAACAAAACAAGTAATCTCAGATGCTGATGAGAAACTCAAACAGCTGATATTCAAACACATTCATGATATTTTTATTACATGCAGTTAATTTCCTTATCTATGACTGATATTTCTCACTTTATTGATCATATGTTTAACTAAACTAAACTATACTATAATATTGGTGATGGCAGGGTTCCTTGTGTGAAGAAGGGAGGAATAAGGTTCACTATCAATGGTCACTCTTACTTCAATCTAGTTTTGATCACCAATGTGGCTGGTGCTGGTGATGTGCACTCAGTGTCCATCAAAGGGTCCAGAACTGGATGGCAACCAATGTCAAGGAACTGGGGCCAGAACTGGCAGAGCAACTCCTACCTCAATGGACAAGCCCTCTCTTTTCAAGTCACCACCAGTGATGGCAGAACTGTGGCAAGCTACAATGTGGCACCAGCCAATTGGCAATTTGGCCAGACCTTCCAAGGAGGCCAATTCTAGAGAGCTTAGTGCAATGAGAGTAGAAAATAGTACAAAAAAAAGTTTGTATACCTATTATTATTCACCTCATTTGAAGAGCCATAAACTGTGATAATAGGTATTGATCAATTCTTGTAACTGTGATTCTGAAAGGCCAGTGTTTTATTTTATTGGTCTAGAAAGTAGCTGAGGTGGTTATATGGCACCCGCTGGTCACTTCACATATAATATACATGTATGGAGAGTTTGTGTTATCTTGTGTGTTGTGCTACTTTTCTTCAATCAAAGTTAATAATTATATTCATCTTTGCATGAAATATTTGTTTCACCTATCTCATAATAATGAGTTGTTAAATCATTAAATCAATTTAATTAGTCTTACTCTGTTGATTATTGTTACATTCAAAACTTGCTTCTTACTCTTTTTTAAGTATAATATGACAGAACAATGCCTTTATAACATTATTTTCTCAGTCCTTCACTCATATCAATTATCTATTCAAATTCATGTGGTTTGTTAGTTTGAAAATGAAATTCAATTCATGGAGAATTAATAAAAAGAAAAAAAGTGTTGGATGATGTGTGATTAGCAGAAGTTGGTTTTGAGATGTTAAACCTTCAACAGAAGTGTTTGGTCAAATGATATCTTGAAGAACAGGAATGAAAGAAACATTATTTTCCAAGAAAAATCTTCCTATTGTGAAGTCTACATTGTTGATAGAAATTATAGGCATTAGCCAAGGACCTGCTCCTGGTGTTATGGGTTGTTTGTCTGGTGGTTTCATGGTTTGGAGTATGCAGAGACACATATCCTCATTTATGGAGGAAACTATGTGGAAAGCTCCTTCTCCTAAACTACCATAAACTATTCATTCATGTGAAGAATTTGTAGGGATGTTATGCCTCCAAAATCCTGCAATGTGTTGTTGTGATGGTCATGAAGATAATTTTTTTCCATATTTTATGTACATGGTTTCTGTTCATCACATCAAGCAATGTGTGTGTGATTTGGATTCCTACTATTTGTGGTAGCTTTGTGAAGAATGATCAAAGAGAATCAACAAATATTTAATTCAAGTATACTCCCTCTAATCACTATCATAAGGTATATTTTGAAAAAAAAATAATAATAATCTATATAAGATATTTTGTAATTTTAATACTTTAACTTTATTTTTTTATTTATCATTATTAAATATATGATTACTTATATTGCTATTAAATAATAAAAGACAAGTTAAGAATGAGGTTATTAATAAATTATTTTCATTTATTTATAATTTTTCATCTTTCAATTTGTTGATTTAAATTTATGCCCTTATTTTTTTAATGTTGTAATATTTTAACTATTTGTTTAAATTTACAGTGGCATTTTCATATTATAGGTACAGTTTGAGTAAAATGAAATTAATTATTTTTTTTAAAATAGATTTAAAAATTTATTATTTCTTCAATATTTGCAATTTGGTTGGACCCAATATTTCTATTCAGATTTTGAAACCAAATTTCAAGTTTTTTGTTAAAATATCTGGTTCAAAACTATTATACATATTTAAATTTCAATTTTTCTAGTTTTATAAAAAATAATAAAACATTTTGGTAGTTTCGTATTATAATTAATTATTTTAATAATAATTAATAAAAGTAGAAATATTAATATCATATAAGAAATTATAGGTAGAAGGAAAAATTAGATATTAACAAACTCTGAGTA
>Ga0123340_1006056_pt1 | contig 11534 bp, 7 predicted proteins | sample SirMexnodulemix_FD_89961 | JGI IMG/M metagenome (GOLD analysis project Ga0123340, IMG submission 89961) | Root nodule microbial communities of legume samples collected from Mexico - Siratro Mexico nodule mix | ecosystem: Host-associated > Plants > Roots > Nodule | place: Mexico: Nepantla... | reverse complement strand
TTATAATTTATTTATATTTATATTTGAAATAAAAAATAAATATAAAAAAAATAATCTTTAAAGTTTTAATTTTTTTTTTTTTTTTTTTTTGATAAAAAAAAAAAACGTAATATTTCTAGACAATTTCCATCTACTTATTATCATATAAAGTTGAACAATGGTTAGGCTAGTGATGAAAATGGTTTGATCTGTTGACAAAATATGTTGTTTTTGTTGTAAATTGTTCAGATATGGAATTCACGAAAGTGTTTTTTTTTTAACAAATGAGGGCTTTAGAGATTGGAGACATTTCAACAAAAGACTTAAATAACAAAATATGAAAATAGTTTTGAGCATATGAATAACATGAATATTTGGAATGACTTGTGAGTAATGCGGGGTAAAAATCAAACAACTGATAAAAACTTGCAGAAAGAAATTATAAAGAAAAAGAAAATTGAATATATGCAACCATAAAATGTCTCGTTGAATATAATTTGATATTTTGACAATCGGATAAAAGAGTTTATCAAGATAACTTCTTATTAGTAATTGAAATTATTTTAGAATTTGATATGATAATACAAGATTACATTAGAAGCATTCAAAATCGTAAAACTCATTATCATTATCTTGGAAATATATCTTCCTTTTAACCATTAGTTTATTTTTCTATAATTATTCTTGAATGTATCCCTAATATAAGGGGACAATGCTGTTAAGAACACAAGATGAGAATGGTGTTAAGGACACAAGATGAGTTAAAATATCAAGATATATTTTTAAAATTGTAATAATAATTGTAACTTTAAATTAAATTAATTTTTGATGATATATATTTATATATTAAAATTAAAATTTACGTATTATTTTGCGACGGATCATAAAAAGTGAATAACAGCCTGAGTAGACCCAATGTAAAAAATAGACAAGAATAAGGAAAGGCAATCTCATGATATGAACTTGTTCCGTGCTGTGTTACAAAATTTCACGAATGATCCAGATTGTCACCTTCACAGGCTGCACTGAGAGCCCCACCGCCCTGTGTACGTCATGTTTGTCTCTAAAATGTAAAGCTACACTGCGATGCCAAATTTCTCTGCTCCCCTCAGCCAAACCAAGGGACACTACTATGGTCAATTCCAACTACTGAATTAGCAGAACAAGCATCGTTAAATAACAGAAGATTTTTGGGTCAAACACATTAAACAATTTTCAAATCAACAAAATTCACAATTTATATAGTCAAAAATAAAACAAACTATTTTAATTGATTGAACTCCTTTACAAGTCTCCACCATTTTTAGTCCTTACGCTTCAAGCAAACAAAGCAACAGTATCTACTTGACCTTACAACATTTGAAGTTTGTCTACTTCACAGTCCTCTAGGCCAAGTACTAAAGTGCCTCGAAGGATGGAAGATCGTGAAAGCTTCCTCAAAATCTAGCTGCCTAGCGTTTACAAAGCAATTCCTCCTAGAGGGCCAATAAACCTTCAACTTTGTACATAAAAAAGCATCGAGCAATATCAAACCTTTCTTTCTACAATACAGAGAATTTGCCGACAATGATAATTTTTTTAATATTACAACAACATATCTATCCATGGCCTGAATAACTTAATTGAATTTGTAACACTAGCAGCATTTTTCATGTCCAGAACAGAACCGGAACTTCTCCTTTCAAACTGCAAAACATCGCTTCAAAGACCTTATGTAGGACGCTTACGTCCCCCAGTGATAAAATAACCGCCTTCGGGAACTAGGACAATGATGTATCTTCTTCATAAATAATCTAAGTTACCAATATGCAAGAATTGTTAGTGTACTATTGAACTCTCATTTAAGTATTTCCACCGTCAGAGCTGCTACACGCTTGATTTGGAAGGCCGCCATTGCCAAAATCTCCATCCAAGCTCATCTGTTGCACTTCTTGAGGAGAAAGTATTTTAATACAGCGGACACAGTTCACAAACTCCCTGAAATACATCACCAACAATTAAGATACCAAACATTTCCATCACAAAAAGTTCAAGGTTTTACGATTTTGTCTAAATTTAAACATATTGGCCCTCCAACTCTTCCATCCTAAAAAATGCAATGAATTATTTGCCTTTCCTCTTAATTTCCATGATATTAAAGGCTGAAATCGCAAGACGTGGTAAAGTCAAATTGCTAGACATTCATATCCCTATGACTTGTCATGACACTCATGGTCAAATTGGTAGCACAAAGTTGATAGCTGGGATGGGTTGTGGAACGCTTCAAGTCTACCAACTTGAACAATGGGACATTATTTGTTATATTGTAGTAAGGAGGAGAACGCATTAACTATGGATGAAAACTTTCTGGTCCATAGGCTAACATGGTCAACGAAATTACTAGAGCTACGGAACATTACGGATTGCCAGCCAGGAATATTCAGATGCAAAAATACAAACCAATGAGAAAAGGGACAGTTGGACTTACTCCCAAGGGTCATCTCCCACCAGTAGAACATCACTCTCATGATCTACATAGACAAGTTTCCAACCTATCCTCTGCCGATCCTCCAGCTGTCCCTCTATTCCAAATCTACGAGCTAGATCCTGTTTAAGCTCCTCATAACCTGAATACCTTGTTATGTCTATGGACCTTCCCACAGCTCCACGTTTATATACCTGAAAGGGCCAAAAGAAAAAAGGTAATTTAGAATAACAGAAAAGCATACATACACATACCGTCAAGACATAAATCCTCATCCGCTGAAACTGTATTATTAAAATAACAATAAAATCAATAAACAAACCTTGGTATATGTCCTCATACGCTGAAACTGTGCTGGGGGCAGAGGTGGCGGCGGTGGTGCTGGTGGTGGAGCCCATGTACCCCTATTCAAGAAGCTACTATCATCTATTGTGGAATCAATTGAATTGAAGGCCATATCAGGGACTCCAAATGTCTGTGAAACCATTGAAGATGAAAGTTCCTGCTGAGCATCTCTGTTATTTTCATAATGACCAAGTAGGCCTTCTGAAGAGAAATTATTTGACAAATCCTTCCCCAACCCCAGCGTTCCCTTGGTTAAAAGGGAATCTGGATTCAGTGGCATTCCCATTTGGCTATCAATGTTGTTGGCATATGGAATATTGCCCCTGGCATCTGCCTGAACTTCCCCATCTTGACTATTGTCTCTAAACAACATAGAATGTGGATTGTACGCTAATGGATTATTATTCTGATGCATGTGAGCGTCACTCTGAGAAAGGCAAACTGATGTTGTAGAAGATGATGTGTCCAAACAATCAGTGTGGGCAGCACTACCATTCAAGTACGACTGAATACCAAAATGCCCTTGATTCTGATTTTTGGAAATATTCAGAGAAGGTTTAACTTCAGACTTTGGTTGTAAATCTTTCAACAAGTTTGCATGTGATGACATAGTTTCCAACGCACTTGAACTCAAGATTGTTGAAGCAGACTGAGCCATGTCGTCCCCTCCTATTGTGTTTCGCTGCAATCGAGAATTTATCAATGGTGGAAGTGCACTGGCACAGTTATTTGTAGAAGGTGAGGTTGAGCAAGATGGAATATCATCAGTAATTACAGATTGCCCTGCCCCAGCTGCTCCATTCAGCATACTACTGCCAGCTGCAGAAAGTTGGTTAGTTGTAGGGGTAGGGAGAAGACCCATGTGGCCAGACATTTCAGACAGCAAGCCAGGTTGCTGCTGTTGAAGCTTGGGCGGCTGAGGGAATTGAATATTGTTCTGGAAATTAGCCTTTGTGATCTGATTAGAGATAGAATTAGCCTCAGGCAGTGAATTTTGAAGCATAGGAGGAATTTCATGAACTTGACCAGGTGTTAGTGCTCTAGACAAGTTATGTGTTTTATCTAAAATCTGTCTCTGCTGATCCTGGATTTGAGTAAGTTGATTAGGCTGCTGCAAGACTGTTTGCTGTGCCAAGTGCGTTTGTTTTTGTTGTTGAAGCTTCTGTAACAAGTGCAACTGAATCTGATTGTCGGACATCTGTAATTGGTGAACATGATCAGGGATAGGCGACTGGATCAAATTCTGTTGCTGACTCTGACCTATAATTGTCTGCTGCTGTGATGGATTCTGAGAGAGGCTTCTATGCATTTGATGGTTTTGAATGGATGGTTGCTGCTGTTGTAGAATATTGTTGGTTTGGACAATGTTTTGGGGATGCAAGAGTTGGGCCTGAACTTGACTCTGTGGTATAGTCTGATTTGCCATGTTCTGCCTTGATTGTTGAGTGATATCACCCAACTGTTGCTGTGGTGGCAGGACTGTTCCCAATGTGCTAGATGTAGATGGTAACTTCTGAAGGTGATCCAGCTGTTGAGCAGTCTGAAGTAGTCTCTGAGCATTGAAGGCTACATTGTTTGGCTGAGAAATTTGTGGAGTGGAAAATCCCAGCTGCCGGGATATATCAGCCCCAGGAATATTTTGCAAAATAGATCCCGGTAAGGAAGGTGCAAAATTTGGCTGCAACGAGCTAGCCAGTGCAGGATTTTGCTGCACGTTCATCCATTGGGCTAAACTCAGGCCAGGGAGACCTTGGGGATCCTTCATGCACATATCATCACCAAGCCAAGGCATTGTCCGCTTGAAAATGTTATCAAAATCAGATAATTCATCATCTGCAAAAGTAAACAAAAGTATGCCAAATGAACTATACACTTTCAATCAAACCAAATTCAAATTTTCCTCCCATCAGAAAGTTGTGGTTTAGAGGATCCCATACATTTCATTTTTGCATCTAAAAAGTATGCAGTACAATTATTTACCCGGCATTCCAGGTTGTCTTGGCCTCTTGGATCTAAAGAATGGAGGCGGGCAGAGGAAAAATGGAGCAGTTACTGGTTCAATCTCCCAGATTGAGACCCTGCCACGCTTTTCTCCAGCAGTTGACTCATCCCAACCAACCTGACCAATGATATGTAAAACTAAACAACCATTACTTACACAGATTAAAGAAAGGAAAGACAATACGAAATTATAAATCTCCTGGGTAAAATTAGAATCAAGAAATATTAAAGGATGTTGGTAATGGTACCTGCAAATTTCGCCATTGGGAGTTTTTCCATCGCGCAGGATCCAGATCACTGATACCTGTAATTGTACCCATATACCTGCAGTACAATTGAATTGATTAATTAAAACCATTTCCAAGTATAATATCTATTGTCAGCAAAGTATCTCCTGCTTCAGTGCTAGGTAAGTTGTCAATTCTAATTAATATGGATTGAGAAATAAACAGTGATTCAAGCACAAACTCAATTACAAGACAAACTAATTACGTCTCTCAATCATGATATTTGACCACCCATGTTTCGATGTTTACTTCATGAAGACATTACTTTCAACTTAGTCATTTACACATTTACGGTAAACACATTCTATACATGGACTTGGTTAAAGTGACGTACCTTCTCGTTCCCGAGTCTTCAGTTTCAAACATCATTCGAAAACGCATACCAAGTGATGGTTGGTGGCTGTACACCGACTTGTAGTACTTGGCTAAAGGAATAACAAATTCTGAGGGACTAGCCCTGCAAGCAATAGAAACACACAAGTTCAAAACTATACAATTGAGAAGATGGGACTCAAAAGACAAAATAGCTAATCTACGCCTTTGAAATCCGATTGGACAGACAAGAAAGGAAAGTGGAAACCAAAGAAATTATGCATTGATTCAAATACAGTGAAATGAAAAGAAAGGATGTGAAAAATGCAGGACCTAGGATTATAAAAGACGGTGAAGGGGCTATTGTTTGCGGCTGCATGAGCCGCTGCAGCAAGAATTCCAATGTGCATACTATCACTCGATAGTACTGACGAAGATATATTGGTGGGTTGCCTGTTAGCTCGTCTGATACCCAAAAGAAGCTGCTGCTTTTCATCTCTGCGAGACAGAAACACTAAAAACGATGAAACATAGTGAAAAAATAAGTTGTTTCCTCAAAAGGGTATAAAAAAAACCTCTACATATTTGAAGAGAAATTTGAAATGTGGAAGAGGCAAGAATTGACAACCCCGACCTTATAAACAAAACAGAGTCTCCTGCAAAAAGCCTCTTTCCACTGACAAACAGACTCCACCCAGTGGTAAGCAAGTGACGTTTTGGTTGTCCTAGCGAAGGAGGAGAATCATGAGACGAGATTTATTTGAGAAAGGGAATAGAGAAATAAGAGGATAACCGAGTGGGGTGTCAAGCATGCGTACCACGGTATATGTGGCGGAATGTCCAAACATTGTCGTGCAAATCCCTGGCTACGAGCTCTTGCGCAGGAGGTTGCATAGAGTAATCCTACAGGGAAAGGAAATGGAAATGGAATGAGATGAAAGAAAGGGGGAAGAAGAGGCAGGAAAACGTAAGCGGAGAGTAGAGAGACGTACAAGATGAGGGAAAATCTTCTCAGCGGCACGACGGGGCACTGAGAAACCTCCGTGAGTGCTGGTATCACTTGCGGTGAGCTGTTTACAGAAGAAGTCGGGCTGTGGCTTGGTGGACTTGAGAGCAAGATCTGATCTCAACAGAGCATCCTTGTCGAACTGCAATGCGAAGAAATGATTAGCGCAGTGTGGAAGAGAAGAGGAAATGAGATGCAGAGAGTGAGTGAATAGTAAAAGATTACAGAAGGGACTGGTTGAAGAGTCATCTGAGCGTATACTTCATCTGTTTCGGGATCAGCCTGCAAATGGGGAAATTAATGAGAAAGGGGAGAAGGGAAAGGAAGGGAAAGAGAAAGAGAAAGAGAGGAACATACATGCAAAGTGAGATTGTGAAGGAGACAGAGCAACTTAGAAGGGAGATTGGGATAGTTGGGAATTTGAGCGTCAACATCTTTCTTGAGAGATGCAGCAACCTGAAGAAGAAAGATAAGAATTAGGAATAGCAAAGGTGTAGAAATAGACAGAGAGAGAGAGAGAGAGAGAAGGATAGGGTTAGGTGAACCTGTTCGCTGTGACCCTGAGGGAAGTAGATGACGTGTGTAGCGGCGGGTGGAAGATTAACCAAAGGCCCTGCACAAGCTTGCCACAGCTCCGGGTTTATGCTCCTGCTTTCTGCACCCAAACTTATCGTTATCAGGAAGAAAGCAAAGTAACAAACACTTGAGTTGTTGTTCAGAAATGGATAGAGAGAGAGACCTTGAGAGGGATTGGGACTGGGATTGGAAGCGGCGGAGCCACCCTCGGACGGCGGAGGATGCGTCTTCATGGTGGAATGAATAAGTATGTATCAATAGGAGGAGAAATTGCAAAAGCAATTCATGTGATGGGAAGAGAATAGAAAGGAAGAATGTTGGATTGTGAAAGCGATTAGTGTGTTCGGTTGGGTTGCCCCCAAAGTTCCCACAATGCCCAGACACACCCTTTCCTTCTCTTTCTCTTTCTCTTTCTCTTTTCTTTTTCTTTTCTGCATTTCCAAATGGCTGACCAATGGAGCACCCCATTAGACGCTTCTCTCTCTCTCTTCCACTTAACTTCAGTTGACCTTCTTTTCTTTTCTTACTTTTTCCCTACTCATACTCATAATTATTACACCACGCACAGTTACTTTTACATTAATACATCTTTTTTTTTTCCTTAATTACTTCTTAAAGATTTCTAAAATATTAATTTCACACAGATAAAATATAAATGTGCTTAATTATTTTATCAATAAAAACGTACTAAACCGCGTTTAATTAAAAGAATGTGATAGTTGGGCTTTTAATAATGAAATAAAACTCTTTGAGATGTCTTATCCAAGTTTTACGAGCTTCTGTGCTTTTAAACAAAAACCAAATTTCAATAACCCTATTTTCTCTGAAAGAAATAACCATGGTCAACATGATATGAAATCTTGGTCTTTGTCTCAAAAATAGATATTAATTATGAGCCCATAATCCCAACTATTTAAGCTTTAATATTTAGTACTCGTTAATAATTAATAATTTATTACCCGATGCCCACTATTTAAAGTCTTCTTTATCAGGTCAATGTCTTCTTATGCAATATATCATCTCTTACCAAAGTTTTATATGCATAACAATCTCATGCAAGTAATTTGTTTTACATGTTCAGAGAAAAAAAAATGTTTTATTGTCTGGTGAATAAAATAGCTAAAATACTTACAACTACTCCATCGTAAAGACCGGAGATTCACCATTGTTGTTGTTATTACATTACATAATGACATGGTGTACAGTGCATGACATTATGATTAAGATTACAAAGCGTCATAATATCGATTTAATTAATTGGTGTTTGATAATTAAAGAAAAGGATGAAGTGGTGAGTGAGTGAAGAAGGAAAAATCAAAATCATGTGACATTCTATTATTGGAGTGATAGCAAATGAGCTTACCCGCACATGGCTGCTCTACACCCACTTCATTTATTTCTTTCTTTATTTATTAATTTATATCTATCTTTCTTCCATCTTCATCTCTCTTCTTTCTCTTTATTAACACTACCACATAAACAAACAGCTGTTTCATTAAGACTTATAAAAGTACTTAAATTATTATTTTTAGTTAATAATAAGATAACTTCGAATTTCATTCAAAACATATTAAATGCAGTAGGTGATACATGCAACTACTATTTTTTTTTTTTAGAAAATGAGTGAATAGCAGATAAATAGTAGACTCCACAATAATTTAAAAGATATAAATAAGCATTTCAAGGATGAAAGTTATTACAGTAAAAGAATGAAAGTTATTTTTTACATTATTGTTAGTATATAAATTTTTTGGGCACGTGTGGTATGTGTGGTTTGTTGATGAGGATGAGTGGGGTTGGAACATGGAAAGAAGAGAGGGTCCCAATTCCAAGGGCCATGTTTCCTACACAGGTGAGTTGTAGGTCCCAATGCTTTGACCATCCACTTTCAAATGTCTCCTCTCCCAATTTTAATTCTTCATTTCTCTCAAAAAGCCATAGAAGGCAATGGAGACAAATATATAAATAAACAAATACACAATAAATTGGTCAAAAGAAAATACTTATGAAATAAAGTTTTCTTTTGTAAGAAATCATCACTACAACACATTCACATTTATTGTTATTCACAAAACAATTCTTTCCAACTCAAAGTTAATAACTATTAGAAACCATTTTAGAATATATACTTGTTAATGTTGTACTATGTTATTATTGAAGAAAATACATTTTACCTGCAAGATAATAAACATATAGTTACCCTTTCCTTAGGTGTGTGATTTGTAATTTTATTTTGAAACAAGTTGAGACAAGAAGGGTTAAATAGTTGGGTCAAGTTGTACTTAGAAAAACATCTCTCATACTCTTATTGATTTAAATATATGCAAAGTAATAGAAATTTATTTAATTTAAACGCCTTATTAGCATGAGTTTTGGACATTCTCATGTTATTCAACAACGTACGTCTTAGTAAAAAATACAAAAGAAATCAATCTCAATTGGTCTTGGAGAGTATTTATTTAATGTTATTATTATATTTAGCTAGTTGTATTTGATTGCTAATAGTAACTTTGCTAATTTATCAAATTTAATTTAATGTATTTATAGTAATTTTATTATTATGTATTAGTATGTATTGCTTTTAAAATAGGTGAGAAATTATAATTATTTTAATATTATAAGTATTTATTTTTGATATAATTCTGTAGTTACAAAGTAAACGAGAACAAAAATATTTTGAGAAGGTAAAATAAAAAAATAATATTAACTTAAAAAATAAAAAGGTTGTGAGCGGTGAGCGTGCACCGTAAAGTAGCCGAAATTAAGGCTGGTTTGACGGAGTTGACTTGAGTTTCGTGCATTTCACTTTATTATTATTATTATATTATTGCTGTGGTACACTTTTAAAAAAAAAAAATAACAATGATAATTTTTAAAAATAGTTATCAAAAGTTTGTCAAAAAGATAAAAGTGCATAAACATACCATGTTAAACTCAGCCTATTAAAACCAATATGAGAATAATTGATATTTTAAAATAGATAAAATAAGATTTCACAGTAAAATATAACAATATAGCTTCTTTCTTTTTAACGTTCATATTTCATGTTCTTAATTTATTTTTAATTATATTTTAAAATTAATAAAAATAAAGTATCTAAATATTAAAGATAGTTACTCACATCATAACAATAAAACATATTATAAACCACTCATATCTTTATTAACTTTTTGAAACATACAAAGACTCATAGGTTACTGTAACATCCATTTTGTAACATGCATATTCATTTGTTGAAAGAGAATCAGTCAATCTAATTTTAGTCTAAGTAAATTTACCCAGTTAGATTTATTTATTTTATATCTAAATATTTGAGGTTTTGTTATGAAAAGGCATGCAATAATTTCACAAGTTTAGAAGAAGGAAAATTAATGGATTTTTTTATAAGATTTGAAGAATTTTATTAGTTATGAAACTAGGATTAGAAGAGGGAGAAATTTAAAAAATTAATAAAATTTTGATTTCAGGAAATTATTTAACTTATTAATACTAATTTAAAATTTATGTCAAGACATCTTAGTAGTCTCATTCTTTTTATTATGTGGTTGCATTTCGTTTTTTCTTTATGATCTGTTTCATGATTGTATAGTATAATCTTGTGTTTTCTCAATTCTCTCTTCTCCTTCGTTTAAAAGAAATTAAACCTGTTTTCATTTATCTTTTTGATTTTCTAAAAAACATACTTGGAATAAATCATTAATACATTAAAATTTGATATTATTTATTATTTATTAAAATTAATTTAAGTTTTAACCGTAAGACCCCTTATTCATCTCATTCTTTCTATTGTGATTAGATTTTTTTTTTCTTATAGTTTGTTTTGCAAGTGTATAGTGTAATTTTTATTTTCTGGATTTTCTCTTCTCATTTATTTGAAAGGAATTAAATTTGTTTGAATCGATCGTCTTCTTATTTTCTAAAAAAATATATTTATAATGAATTAATATATCAAAATTTGATGTTATTTATTATTATTAAAAGTTTTAGATATTTTATTAACATTTTTAAAGTCAATTATTATTCAGTGTATAAAACTTTTTCAAATATATCAGCTATGATCACATCATTTTAATCTAACATGCATCGCATAACACACATGATAATAATTAAATTAAAATTGTTGTTGCATGTGACACATGTAACAATTATTCAATCAATTATTAAAAATCTTAAGTTTAATTTAATTAACAATTAGTCTAATTTTTTTTGTTAAATAATATTTTAGTTGAAGTTAAAACTCCTTTTCAATTGTGCAAACTTGTAAATATTTTAAATATTAAAAAGTATATAAAGGTTGAAGTAAAATGAAATTAGTAAGAGGTTGGTAATTTGAAAATAGTCTTGAATTGTTCTATCTGCATTACACAAGATCCAAGCTACATGGATGAAAAATATACGCAAATGAATACTTTGTTAACCTAATCTTCTATCTATGAACAGCCTGTTGGGCTTTGTGGAGGCTTGATTTGAGTTAGGCCCAATTAGACAGTAACCCTAGTTTCTCCCTATAAATACACAACTTGTATTTGTAATCTTCAGCAATCACAAGTGAATAAAATTCTTC
>Ga0123340_1006049_pt1 | contig 11539 bp, 11 predicted proteins | sample SirMexnodulemix_FD_89961 | JGI IMG/M metagenome (GOLD analysis project Ga0123340, IMG submission 89961) | Root nodule microbial communities of legume samples collected from Mexico - Siratro Mexico nodule mix | ecosystem: Host-associated > Plants > Roots > Nodule | place: Mexico: Nepantla... | reverse complement strand
CCTCTCTCCCTCTCTCCCTCTCTCTTTCTCTCTCTCCCTCTCTCTTCTGCCATCTCCAACTCTCATGCACCTTCCATCTCTCGCTTTCACCCTAATCCAAATCTAATCCCAATCTAATCCCAATCCTCCTTCGCTTCTCTTTCCTCCCACCCACATTTCCCTTTCACTCCCAATTCTCACATTCTAGGGTTACCACGCCCTCCCAATCCACCCATTTCTCAACTTTCCGAATCATTTTCTCATAATCTAATCCAATCCCACCCTCAATTCTCGCCTAATTCGCCAACTAGGTTATTTATTTATTTATTTATTACTGTTTGCGTTAATGGAGAATACCTTCTGCTGATTCAGATTCGTGTCTCAGATCTCGTTACTTTTGCATGGATTGGGGTTTAGCTACCCCTTCCGCCACGCTCGATTGGTTTAGGCGTGTCCATACAATGCGGTTGGAGAACTATTCATGAGTTCTGATGAGTCATTGCTATTGGACTCGGATCCGCGTCCTGTGATTCATCACCGCCGCGGGAAATCGGGTTCCCGGACCTACCTCTCTGGCCATGGTTCCTTCTCGTCTGCGGTGTTCGAGGCGGCTCTTGCTGACCTCAGCGATTTGGATGTGAAGGAGCGGAACAAGGACGTTGCTTTGTCTAGCGATTGCAGCTTCCACACTGCGTCGTTTAGTAATAGTACCAGCTCTGATAGGTTTGCTCTTGAGTCGAAGTTCCCCTGGCAGTTTCCCTTGGAATGCCCCACGCGCGAGAGGAGGCGCTCGGCATCGTGGGGTGCAATGGAACTGCATGATGCTGATAGCCGGAGCGTGCCTTTTGAGATATCCGGAGCTTCGTCTCATGTGCAGGATAGGTTGAATAGTAAATCGCAGAGGATTAGGCACAAGAGTGTGCAGTTTGATGATCCTGCTTTTCAGGAGGATGGTGCCAGGTTGATCTATATCAATGATCCCAGGAAGACCAACGACAAGTATGAGTTCACCGGGAATGAGATCCGAACTAGTAGATACACCTTTGTTACCTTTTTGCCCAAGAATCTTTTCATTCAGTTTCATAGGGTTGCGTATCTGTATTTTCTTGCTATTGCAGCGCTCAATCAGCTTCCTCCACTGGCTGTTTTTGGGAGGACTGTGTCTCTTTTCCCTCTGTTGTTTGTGCTTTGTGTCACGGCTATTAAGGATGGCTATGAGGACTGGCGGCGGCACAGGTCAGATCGCAATGAAAACAACCGGGAGTCTTTGGTGCTTCAGTCCGGTGATTTCCGATCGAAGAAGTGGAAAAAAATACAAGCTGGGGAGGTTGTTAAGATCTTTGCTGACGAGACAATTCCGGCTGATATGGTCTTGTTGGGGACGAGTGATCAAAGTGGGCTCGCCTATATTCAGACCATGAATTTAGATGGAGAGTCAAATTTGAAGACAAGGTATGCTAGGCAGGAAACAGCTTCGGTGGTCGCTTCGGAATCTTGTGATGTTTTTGGGGTAATTAGGTGTGAACAACCGAACCGGAATATTTATGAGTTCACTGCCAACATGGAGTTCAATGGACTTAAGTTTCCCTTAGCCAGTCAAACATTGTTCTGCGTGGCTGCCAGCTGAAGAACACGGATTGGATAATTGGGGTTGTAGTTTATGCCGGCCAGGAAACAAAAGCGATGCTGAACAGTGCAGCTTCTCCTTCCAAGAGAAGCAGACTTGAAAGTTACATGAACAGAGAAACCCTTTGGTTGTCTGTTTTTCTTTTTATCATGTGTTTGGTTGTGGCCCTTGGGATGTGTCTTTGGCTGGTACGCCACAAGAACCAGCTTGATACCTTGCCTTACTACAGAAAAAGATACTTCACCAATGGACCCGATAATGGAAAGAAATACAAGTATTATGGGATTCCGATGGAAGCATTTTTCTCCTTTTTGAGTTCTGTTATAGTGTTTCAGATAATGATACCAATATCACTTTACATCACAATGGAGTTGGTTCGATTGGGTCAGTCATACTTTATGATTGAAGACAGGGATATGTATGATGCCAGCTCCGGGTCAAGATTTCAGTGTAGATCATTAAATATAAACGAAGATTTGGGTCAAATACGCTATATATTTTCGGACAAGACTGGAACACTCACAGAAAACAAAATGGAATTCAGGAGGGCTAGCGTACATGGGAAGAATTATGGGAGCTCCTTGCCTATGGTTGATAATACAGGTATTCAGTGTCCTCTTTAGATTTTATTTAGTTTTAGACTGTTTAATGACGTGGTACAGTGTCATTATTTCTTGCCTTGCTACTGCAGTTTGAAATCCTTGTTACTGAAAGCTAACAATTATTTGTGGTTGAGATTAACAGAAAATGTGGATTTCTTGTGAAAGTCTGAGTAATGCATCTAATAGTTATGAATTTTGATTGGCTTTCCATGATAATGGTTGTTCTGCTGGGCATGAAAATTGATGCCAACATAACATATGCTCTTTGGTTGTTATTTTTCATTCAATTTATTATTATTGATTCTGGGATAGACCTTGCAAAAATGCTTTGTGAATATTTAAATATCTGTAACTATTGTACGAGGGCAAGAGCTTGCTATGAGTTAGCTATATTTTTCTATTCATTGTTCAATTTCTTCTGACTGGTTTGTGCATTTGATGAAATGGCTTTGCCTGTAACTTAGGATTCAATTCTATATCTTGAGTTCCTGATCTAATGTAGACGCTGTCATCTTCTCTTCAGAAATCATCTTTAAGCTTATGATGAATTGACAAAATGATGGTGCATATATATCTTTTGATTTCAGCAGCTGCGGATGTTACACCTAAACGCAGATGGAAGCTCAAATCTGAAATTGCAGTGGATTCTGAACTGATGATAATGTTGCGGGGAAATTCAGATAGAGAAGAAAGAGTTTCTGGTCATGAGTTTTTTCTTACACTGGCTGCTTGTAACACTGTAATCCCTATACTTGGTGATGCTGGATTTTCCAGTGTTGGAACAAATGATTTAAATGAAGATATTAGACGCATTGATTACCAGGGAGAATCTCCTGATGAACAAGCTCTAGTTTCTGCAGCCTCTGCTTATGGATATACTCTTTTTGAACGTACATCAGGACATATTGTTATTGACGTCAACGGTGAGAAACTCAGGTAGATAGTGACTTCTTTTCAGTGGGGGACTACTATTTTTAATTTATTTTGACGGTGTTTCACATATATGATTACTAAAACTGTATTATATAAGTGAATAACCTAAATATTTCAATAACATCATTATCTCTGTGATATATATAGATTGGACGTATTGGGTCTACATGAGTTTGATAGTGTGCGAAAGAGAATGTCTGTTGTTATTCGGTTTCCTGACAATAAGGTAAAGGTGTTAGTCAAAGGTGCTGATACTTCAATGTTTAGCATTTTGGAAAATGGCAGTGAGAGTAACAATAACATACGGCACACAACTCAGAGCCATTTGAATGAATATTCTTCACAAGGTTTGCGCACTCTTGTAATTGGCTCCAAGGATCTTTCTGATGCCGAACTTGAGGAGTGGCAAAGCCGGTATGAAGAGGCAAGCACTTCGTTGACTGACAGAGCTACTAAGCTAAGGCAAACAGCAGCTCTTATAGAAAGCAATTTAAAGTTACTTGGAGCAACTGGAATTGAGGACAAGCTACAAGAGGGTGTACCAGAAGCCATTGAGGCTCTACGGCAAGCTGGAATCAAAGTCTGGGTTCTTACTGGTGATAAGCAAGAGACAGCAATTTCAATTGGTCTTTCTTGCAAACTTCTTACTGGAGATATGCAGCAGATTATTATAAATGGCACCTCAGAGGTCGAATGTAGAAATCTTTTGGCTGATGCTAAAGCCAAATATGGTGTGAAATCTTCAAGTGGAGGTCGTCGGGGTTTGAAACACAAAACTAATGCTGGACATGGTGATCTTGATATTCCCAATGGCTTTCCCAAATGGAATCCTGGAAAGGAAGAGGGAACTATTGCTCCATTGGCACTTATAATTGATGGAAACAGTTTGGTTTATATTTTGGAGAAGGAATTGGAGTCAGAGGTAAAATTGTCCTTCCTCATTTTAATTTATTTTTTGAAATATTAATACTTATTGAACATCTAAAACTTACTTTTTCTCTCAGTGTTGTGCTATTGTCGTTAATTAATATAACACTGCTTTAGATGAAGGTTGTTAAATAAAATTCTAAGGGTAAATATTGACTGATTTCCTTTTTCTTTTCAACAGCTTTTCGACCTAGCAACGTTCTGCAGGGTTGTGCTTTGCTGTCGTGTTGCACCCTTGCAAAAGGCAGGAATTGTTGATCTGATCAAGAGCCGCACAGATGATATGACACTGGCCATAGGTGATGGTAAGTTCTTTACAATGATATGAAAGGGCACTTAATTTTTTGGTTTTTCTTGGGGAGCCTGGTTGGTGGTTGATAATAATTTGCCTATAATGTTGTGGTCACCAGGCTTCGCTAGTGTTGCCAGGTCAATTTTAATATAAGATTTTATTTAATATGAGCTAAATCTTTTTCGTTCTGATTACTTTTGCAGGGGCCAATGACGTGTCAATGATCCAGATGGCAGATGTCGGTGTAGGAATATGTGGGCAGGAAGGACGTCAAGCAGTGATGGCATCAGATTTTGCAATGGGACAGTTTCAGTTTTTAAAAAAATTACTTCTGGTCCATGGGCACTGGAATTATCAGCGTGTTGGCTATTTAGTTCTGTACAACTTCTACCGGAATGCTGTCTTTGTGTTGATGTTATTTTGGTATGTATGGTTACTCATGTTTGCATGAGTTGGCCGCTCTTAACTTCTTTCTTTCAATCATTTGGATAAGCTTGAATTAAAAGCATGTGATTTTCAATATTTATACTTTCTGCCGATGATATTAATTGGCTGTGTGCAGACAAGTGACAAAAGGATTTTTCCATGTTTCTTCTCCTGTTTGCTATCCTTGTTGATATGTGTAATATGTAGGATGTACCATAAATCATGGGAAAGATAAAATGAAAGTTACTTTATTTTAATAATAGTTACAGGTTTGATGAGATTCTAAACATTCTGATGTAATGTCTTTCCTTGTCTTAGGTATATATTATGCACGGCTTTTTCTACAACCTCTGCGTTGACGGATTGGAGTAGTGTTTTCTATTCTGTGATATATACATCTGTTCCTACTATTATTGTTGGTATTCAGGATAAGGACTTGAGTCATAGGACACTCTTGCAGTATCCAAAACTGTATGGTTCAGGTCACAGGCAAGAAGCTTACAATTTGCAATTATTTTGGATCACTATGATTGACACAGTGTGGCAGAGCCTTGTTCTTTTCTACATCCCATTATTCACCTATAAGGACAGTTCAATTGACATATGGAGCATGGGCAGTTTGTGGACAATTGCAGTTGTTATCCTTGTAAATGTGCACCTTGGTATGGACATCAACCGTTGGGTATTAATCACTCACGTTGCCATCTGGGGATCGATACTCATTACATATGGTTGCATGGTGATATTGGATTCTATACCTGTCTTTCCCAATTACTGGTTAGTTACATCTGTCCTTCAATAATTATTATGTAATATGTATTATAGACCTTGCAGTACTGTTTTGCGTAATATATAACTAACTGATTCCTTGAAAACATTGCAGGACTATTTATCATCTGGCAAGGTCCCCTACATATTGGATAACCATTTTGCTTATAATTATTGTGGCATTGCTCCCTCGCTTTATTTGCAAAGTTGTCTATCAAATTTTTTGGCCTTCGGACATCCAGATAGCTAGAGAAGCCGATTTAATGAGAAAACGACAGCCTAATTTGCGGCCAAGGCAACAAGTTTCCAGTTAACTTGTATAATTGTCCCATGTCTTGTAGAAATTACAGAAATCTCAATTGAAATGGCTTCCCTTGTATTTGTCCATCACAATGCATTCTTGTGGCAGTTGGTTGCGTAAGTTACCAGGTAAGGGCATACTTTCTCTGTTTTTCTTTTCCTATTATTTGCTGTTATTATTACTATTATGATAATTATTATTATTATTATTATTATCATCATAATCAAGTTAGTTAAAATTGAGATTATGGTTAAAATCATAAAAGGTTTACAAAATCTTAAATTGTGGAATTGTAACATAGATCGCAGATTTTATTTTCTAAACAAATATGATATATACACACACATATGTTGTTAGTAGGATATTAAAGATACTTCTAGAAGCTTCTTGTCAGTAGGATATTAAATGTACTACTAGAAGCTTTTTGTTAGTAGGATATTAATGTGCTACTAGAATTTGTAGAAGCTTCTAGAGATCTTTTTGTAATAATTACTAGGGTTTGAGTTCTCTATGTAGAGATGTTGATGTACTATTTCCATTAATTCAATTGAATAAAATCCTTTTTTCTTTAGATTATTTCTTTCGAGTTGGTATAAGGGCTCGTGATCTTGGGGACCTTGTTTACGCATTTCTTCCTTACTGTCATTTTAGGGTTGTGTAAACTGCACCCATTTCCTTTGATAATTGGGTTTGCTTGAAGTGCACCCAACTAATGTTTCAATCATCACTTATCGCTGCCGTCACTGCTGCTTGAGCTACCGTTGTTGTCATTGTCACCACCCTCGAAGTTGTCACCGTCACTGGAGCTTTCTGTCTTATTGTTTCATTTTACTTGGGAGGGAGAATGAGTAATCCTTATTATATATCTTAGCATGACGACTCCACTAAACAATACTGATCTTCTTCCTCTTCAATTGAAGATGGAATGCCTACATCACATGATGAGATTGAACATCTAAAGTCTCTCTAAGAACTCCAATTCCTCTTTGAGTGTTTCTAAAAGTTTACGTAACTTTTGGGTTCTAGACTCTGGTATAACAAATCATATGACGTGTCACTCATCTCTTTTAGTATCATATGCTTCTCTTCTTAGTAATCATCACATTACTTTTGCCAACGTGACTCATATCCCAAAAGCTGGATGTGGTAATATTTCTCTTCTACCATCTCTCAACCTTAAAAATGTCCTTTATGTTCCAAAACTTTCTAATAACCTCGTTTGACCTAAACTGTCTTGTAACCTTCTTTCCCACTCATTGTGTTTCTGAAGATCTTGCCACGGGGAGGATGATTGCAACTGTTAAGGAATAGGGAGGGTTGTATTGCTTTAACAACTTGGGAACTTAAAATAGTATCAGAAGACAAGCGACTACCTCGTGTCTCTACTCGTCTAGGACAACCATCCTTTTTTGTTCTAAAGTCTACATTCCTTCCTTATTTTCCAAAAAGTCTATTGAGTCATTTAAATGTGATGTATGTCAACTTGCAAAGCACCATCGTGCCACATCCTCCTAGTAATACAAAAGAGTGCTTATCCTTTTGATTTGGTTCATTCTAACATTTGCGGGCCTGCATCAAAATCTAGTATATTTGATGCTAAATGGTTTGTCACTTTTATTGATAATTGTACCCGTGTTACGTGGATTTTCCTCATGAAAGAAAAATCTGAAGTTTTTAATTTATTTGTCAAAACTTTCCACATGATAAAGAAACACAGTTTAGGAAGTCAATTAAACATTTGCGTTTTGATAATGGGAGGGAATATGTCTAAATTCCTTTCTAAAATTGGTGTTGTTCATGAATTCACATGTGTGGATACATTACAACAAAATGACATTACTGAAAGAAAAAATAGGCATCTTGTTTAGGTAACACGGGCACTCCTTTTCTAGATGAATGCCCCTAACAAAATGACATTGCTGAAATAAAAAAATAGGCATTTTCTTGAGGTAACACAAGCACCCCTTTTCTAGTTGAATGAACCTAAATCTTATTGGGGCGAGGTTCTCCTCACTACTACCTATCTTATTAACCGATTACCCTCTCGAGTTCTAGATGAGTCCCATTGAGTCCATGTCTTCCTTCTTTCCATCTCTTTTATTCCTCTCTAGTCTTCATAGTTGGGTGTTTGGATGTGTTGTGTTTATTCATGTTCATAGTTAGTTTCATAAAAAGTTAGATCCTAGAGCTATTAAATGCATATTCATTGGTTATTCATCTAATAAAAAGGGATATCATTGTTACCATCCTCCAAGTTAAAAACTTTTTACCTCCATGGATGTCACTTTTTACATTTGTCCTTAGCTTGAGGGTGAATGTTCTTTCGGAGTTGAGTCTTTTGAATATCTTGACTCCTCTTTTGTCCTTTCCATACATGAATTATCTCATACTAATACTACTATTCCTAATACTCCTCTTGACACATCTCGTATGGATGTCTCTGAAGTTGGTCCTAACAAGGGCATCTTTGGTCTTGAGTCAGGATCAACTCCGGAAATTAGTCGTTCAGAGAGTTTCTTCCATATACAATCCTAGAGGAGACAAAAGCAGCCTAACCTGATCCAAAAAGAAGTCCAATCATCTGAGTTAGGAGTAAGTTTTGGAAAATTCCTTGAATAATAATGGTGAACCTAACCCTGTTGACCATTTGATATTGGTCTTGATGAAGACAGTTCTACTGTGAACAAAGACCAATATCAAAGACTTGTGGGGAAGCTCATTTACTTAACTCACTAAATGGACATAGCCCATGTTGTGAGTGTATTTAGTCAGTTCATGCATGATCCAAGGGAGAGATATTTACAATCAGAATCCTTAAATATTTGAAGACAAATTCAGGAAGGGGATTATTGTTCAAGAGGAATGTAAAATTAAGAATGGAAGTGTACACTTATGCAAATTATGCAGGTTTTGACACATATAGGAAATCCACCTCAGGATATTGCATGTTCTTGGGTGAAAATTTAGTGACTTGGAGAAGTAAGAAACAAGATTTTGTCGCAAGGTCTAATGCAGAGGCTTGAATTTCAAGCTATGACACATGGGGTGTGTGAATTGTTATGGCTGAGAATTATTCTAAAAGATCTTAAAGTGGCATGTAAAGAGTCTATGATACTTTATTGTGATAATAAGTCAGGTATTAGCATTGTTCACAATCTAGTTCAACATGATAGGACGAAACATATAGAGACTAATTGATACTTTTATTAAAGAAAATCTGGATAGTGGCCTTATCATTAATCCTTATCTGGGATTCAGTTAGTAGATTTGTTTACACAAGCTCTTCCCATTGAACAATTTCATGATCTCACATGCAAGTTGGGAATGATAAATATCCATTCACCAGCTTGAGGAGGAGTGTTGTTAGTGTGATATTAAAGGTACTACTAGAAGTTTCTTGTTAGTAGGATATTAATGTACTACTAGAAGCTGTAGAAGATTCTATAGATTTCTTTGTAATAATTACTTTAGGGTTAGAGTTCTTTATACATAGAGGTTGATGTACTGCATCAATTAATTCAATTGGATAAAAATCTTTCAAGTACACAGGTGTTGTGGCTAAAAACACAAGGTAAATTTTAATTGGGTGTTGTTGCAACTGAGAACATTTATAGCGGGGTGAAATTTTTATTGCATAAATTTTAATTAGGTTTACGTTTTATTTGAATTGAATCCATTCAGTTTTATTTGAATTGAATCCATTCATCCAAGAAGGTGAACAAGTGCTGCAATGGACAATTAAAAAATAGAACCGTGGTCCGCATATTTTTTTGATTTTATTCGATATTATGTACAATTTTGTTGTGTCACTATCATGTATAGAATTTGTTAACATGAAGAAGGAAAATTGTTATTTTAAAGAGCTGTAGTTGCATGTCGCAAATTAACATGAGTTAACTTCCGACTGTTACAACTTGTACCCTCAATATGAATCTGTCTTTATAATTGTTTGTGACTCATATTTTTGTTTATGTAGACGGCTATAAATTTTGGTGATGAATAATGGAAGTCTTCCCCCAAACGCATCTTTGCATCTTGTAATATAGTAGTAACTTGTGAATAACAGACTAAAATGTCTTTTGGTGGCTACTAAGTACTATTAACATAATTTGCTGGTTCTAAGTTAAACCTTAAACAAGGATCTTTCCATCTTTGTATCCGTATGGATTGAGAGTTAGATAAAACTGTGAACAATTATTGCAGTCTGGCTTTAGTTTTATTGGCCATTTGTGTATAGGAATCTACATTGGCTCACTTTAGTTTGTATAATCACTGAGCCATCATTTGGTCAAGGATGGATTTTGTTGGATCATGGATGCCCTGTCACACATTTATCATTTATTTTTTCTCGCGAGTGGTTGTATTGTAGATTTTTAGTGAAATCCACATTCAAAGATTTTTGCAGTTGAAATTTTGTAACAGGCAACTGACTTGATCACAAATTAGTGTTCCCAAAAACTTCGTCACACAGGTTTTTTTGTGGTTTGAAAAGCAGTACGTGTCATTGTTTGTATTGTGCTTACACTTCCTACATGATTAAAATTAACCGTCCCTACCACTAGAAAAGATGATTCTTCTCATATTTTTGTGCCCAGTCCTGAGTTTTGTGGGCTATATTTTCCAGATGAGACGGTGAGCAGACTGCTGTGGTGTAAGACAAATGCTGGGCATCCAAAATAGGAACAGATTATGTCGCTGGGAAGCTCACGGCCAAGGTTGACGTATAGCTTGCCTAGTTTTTCAGATGCCTCGGGTCAGGATAGGAAGGTAAATAGATGGAAGTTGGGGAGGCCCAGACTCAGGTATCTGAATCTCCAACGATTTGATGTGGGTGGAATTTTAGTGGCGACTTGTTAATAATGATCCACGACCTATAGAAAAAGTGTGGGAGAGAATAGAGTGTAACTAAGTGTACTATAGTTCTGTAAAAATCAGGCTTGAAAACGTCCTTTAAAAGGAGAATGTCTCAGGAAAGGACATAGTGAAAGGAAAGAAAAGGTAATTTTTACAATCTCATCTATTTCTTCTTACAAGCCCCCCATCCCTTACTCGGGAAGGTTGTGTGATTTTGGTGTCTTATGTTTCGTAGTTTCTTTTAATTGCCATGATTAAGGGTGCATTTCTTGGGCGGTTCGAAGATTCATTTGTTGGTGAAATTAAGATTTGTTTTATCTTTAAGAAATTAATAAATGGAAAAAAATTTAAAATATTCGATTTAATGATTTTTTTACTTTTGAAAATTTTTAACTATTATATCAAGGACAATAGTTAATAAAATGAATTCAGAAGTAAGGCATGCATTTTTTTTTCCCATATATGTGGGGATCCTTTAGGTGTGTGTGGAAGTCGAGGCTCTTATTATTTTTTTTTCCTTTTTCTTACTTTGCATTCTATTTCGTAGTAATGAACACACCATTTGCGTTTCATTTTGGATTCTTCAATTTTTTTTCTTAGTGGAAAATTAGTGATTTTATTCTCATTCTTTTTGTCATTTTTTTCTAGCAATTTAAATTAGATTGTGTTGGATGGATGAAATATATTAAAAAGTACATGAGATATGATCAAATGAACGGAGTAAGTCTTGTGGATAAGAAAGATTATGAAGTTTCTTCAGAAGTTATTTCAATTATATTCTTTAGTTTCAATTTTTTTTTCAATCGTATATTCTACTATTAATATTATAT
>Ga0123340_1006048_pt1 | contig 11540 bp, 4 predicted proteins | sample SirMexnodulemix_FD_89961 | JGI IMG/M metagenome (GOLD analysis project Ga0123340, IMG submission 89961) | Root nodule microbial communities of legume samples collected from Mexico - Siratro Mexico nodule mix | ecosystem: Host-associated > Plants > Roots > Nodule | place: Mexico: Nepantla... | reverse complement strand
TAACTGCGCAATGTATATAAGTCATCAAATATAAATATATACTTGATTTTTGTTATCATCAAAACTTTATCAAATGATTTGATCCTCTAAAGGGACTTTGGACCGTCTAATGTTCAACAATGTACATAACTAAAATTTTGTATATACTTTCTTTTGAAGAAAAAATAAAAACAACAAATAAAAAGAGCCTCACTTAAATTTCTTTGCATTCCCAAACAAAGTCACATACATTCTCAACAAGAAAAAAACTAAATCAATCATCATGCATCCATATATGCATTTTCTAAATATTTCATGCATCCATAAATGCAATTTCTTAACAACTTCATACATTCAACTGGTATTTCATCATTGAAAATCAAAGTTTTTATGCAATAATCAGAAACTCAAAGTTCAGAAACTCAATTTCATTTAGCATTTAATAAAAATCTAATATCCATGCAAAACTCAAAGTTTTGTGTATTCATTTCATGCATGCTTTCATGCATTCTCACCAAAGTTTCAATCAAATCAGATCTCCAGAAAAAATGAAGACTCAAGGCCATGTTAGAGAAAAGACTCAAGGTCGTATATCTATTTGAAGTAAGGACTCAAGGTCGTATCTTCATTATAGTTAGAAAGAACTCAAGGTTGTTGAAAGGTGACTTTATATTTGGAGAAAGAACTCAAGGTTGAATCTCCAAGGAAGAAAAAACTCAAAAAAGGACCATAACTCAATCTCAAGAAAAGATTTATGACCCTTCCGTCTCAATACAGGGTCAATTCAAAAGAAAAGATTTATGATCCTCTCATCTTAGTACAAGGTCGATTATAAATGAAGGTTTGTGACCCTCTCGTCTCAGTACAAGGTCAATTCAAAATGAAGAACACCGACCCTCTCATCTCAGTACAAGGTCAATTAAAAAGAAATTATTTATGACCCTCTCGTCTCAGTACAAGGTCAATTCAAGATTTATGACCCTCTCGTCTTAGTACAAGGTCAATTCAAGGTTTATGACCTTTTCGTCTTAATACAAGGTCAATTCAAAAGAAAATATGTATGACCCCCTCGTGTCAGTACAAGGTCAATTAAAGATTTATGGCTCACTCGTATAAGTACAGGTCTATTCAAGATTTGTGACCCTCTCTTCTCAGTACAATGCCAATTTAAGATTTATGACCCTCTTGTCCCAATACAAGGTCAATTTAAAATGAAAAACAACAGCCCACTCGTTTCAGTACAAGGTTAGTTCAAAAATTAAAATTTATGACCCTCTCGTCTCAGTACAAGGTCTCGACCTCTATCCACATACTTATTTTACTTTTGAACCGAACCAATATTTGTGTTTTTGTTCTTACTTATCTTTTACTCAAGGTTGTTGAAAGGTGACTTTATATTTAGAGAAAGGACTCGAGGTTGAATCTCCAGGGAAGAAAAAACTCAAAAAAGGACCATAACTCAATCTCAAGAAAAGATTTATGACCCTTTCGTCTCAATACAGGGTTAATTCAAAAGAAAAGATTTATGATCCTCTCATCTTAGTACAAGGTAGATTATAAATGAAGGTTTGTGACCCTCTCATCTCAGTACAAGGTCAATTAAAAAGAAAATATTTATGATATCTCGTCTCAGTACAAGGTCAATTCAAGATTTATGACCCTCTCGTCTTAGTACAAGGTCAATTCAAGGTTTATGACCCTTTCGTCTTAATACAAGGTCAATTCAAAAGAAAATATGTATGACCCCCTCGTGTCAGTACAAGGTCAATTAAAGATTTATGGCTCACTCGTCTCAGTACAAGTCTATTCAAGATTTGTGACCCTCTCTTCTTAGTACAAGGCCAATTTAAGATTTATGACCCTCTCGTCCCAATACAAGGTCAATTTAAAATGAAAAACAACAGCCCACTCGTTTCAGTACAAGGTCAGTTCAAAAATTAAAATTTATGACCCTCTCGTCTCAGTACAAGGTCTCAACCTCTATCCACATACTTATTTTACTTTTGAACCGAACGAATATTTGTGTTTTTGTTCTTACTTATCTTTTACTCAGATAACGTGAACTTCTTGAAAGTTCATATTATTTGGTAAGATTTAAGTAGGGAGCGACAACTGCCAACACACAATTTTGTCCGGCCAAATAAAATATTTTTATTAATAAAAAAAAGAAAAAGAAAAATAAAAAATGTGTTATTTAGTTTTTATCATGTTTTGTCATTTAAGATAAAATAATATAAAAAAAGTTTTGACTTTATTTAATTTTATGAATAAAGTTTGAATAAATAATAATAAAAACAAAATTTGTAAAAAAGGAAAAGAGTGCTAAGTCTGTTTTAAAATAAAATGTAAAAAATAATAAAAAAAGAAAAGAAGAAATTGAATGAAGTCCATTAAGAGATTTAGTAAGAAAAATAAGGTGTTTAATAAGGGGTTCATTTGAAAAAAAAGTAAAATAAATCAGTTTGCCGAGGCTCAGTATATCAAAAGTGTGTTAAAAATGAAAAATAAGAATTGCTATTTGCATTCCTCCCTATTAAAGTGCTGCCACGTCACACTTTCTCTCTCTGTTGAATAATCTAACTGTTTTTTCAGGCACCCATTTTTAAGGCATGAAAATTAATTTAAAATTAAAAAAATATTAATTAATAGAAAATTTGAATGGATTTTGCTAATGAAATCTGACTTTAATAGGTGATTATTCTGCTTAATTGCAAATAATGATGATTATTCTGCTTAATTGCAAATAATGATAATAATGGGTGGTTAATCTTCTTAATTACAAATAACTCTAATTGATTATGATTATTCTTCAGTTTTATCTCCATTAAGTGTATTAAACTGAAATTCTTGGGCAGATTCATTGAAGGGCCTAAGAAATTCTATAAATCGGTACCACAATGAGGGTCACCCACACGTTAGCAGTAGTATTACACACAATTTTTTGACACAAAAGATAATTACCTGAGTTTTACTAAAGGGTAGAATTACACACGTTTTCACCATTTGCTACATTGTTTAAGGTGCTCAACACGAATCAAATTACAAAGGAAAGGTCAAAAGAATTACAAAGAGTATTCAACTGATATATTTTTTGTCCTCTATACTTTCGTAGGTTCATATTGCGTTGTATTTGCTTTGTGATTACATGGTGTAATATTAAATGAAACAACAATAAATAGAATGTAAATAATTTTATTTTTCTTATTTATTTCTTTATTTGAGTTGTTGCTTGGAGATTGTTGCTTTTTGCACTTTCTCATCTTTCCCACCAAATCAAGCCATGACTGCTCGTGTCACAATTTTCATCTCAATCATAAAAAAAACCCTAAACAACAAATTTCCAAAACTCAAAATCTCAGGGAATCATGGAAGCAAAAACATCATAGCCAAATAGAAACCCTAAACCCCATCAGAACCCATTAGAGCACTCAAAAGAAACCCTAAACCATTATTATTTTTTATTTATTTTTACCATTACTTTTTTTATTTGTTTTCTTAACAAACCATTAAGTAATGTTTTATATCAAATAAATTTGTGAAAATATAAAAAAAATACATAAAATTTTCAAAAAGTTAAAATATCAAACATCATCAAACAAATTTTTAAATTAGAACTATGTGATCCCTGATTTTCGTTTATGGAAATACGTAGGACCAAAGTTAATTCTTGTCGGGCCTAAAAAGTAAAAAATGTATTTTCTTTGTTTATTTTTACTTCTTATATTTATTTTATTTTCGTTTTTTATTATTTTTTATTTATCTGCTTTTATTTTGTTTACTTCATTGTTTATTTTTACCTATTATTCATATTTTACTTTTATTTTTATTATTTATTTACATTTTGTATATATTTTATTTTATTGGCCTTTTTCTTTATTTTTATTAATTTATTTACTTTTTTTGTTTATTAATATTTGTTTGATTTATTATTTGCATCTTTTATTTGTTATAATCGCATTTGTATTATTACTATTTTGGGAAAAAATAAGATTTTGTAAAATCACACTCATTTTTCTTATTTGATTAGAGGTACCGTCTTAGAAAGAACATTGTGGGTGCTAAAACTTTTCCCACGTGTAACCGACTCTCTAATCTTAAATTTGGTTCGTAGACATTTTATTTCATTTTTTTGCTTTTTCTATAGTTTTCCAATAATAAACTATGGTGGAGACTCCATTCTCTGATCAAATATATTTTTAAATTTTATTTATTATCGTCCCGTCGTGATCCCGGTTGCGACACATTATAAATATTACGAGATTTAATCATTACATCATCTATCATCTGACACTACTAAACCACATTGTCTAACCAGGTAGGGTTGAAAGAAAGTCGGAATTTGAATTTCTTATGAAATTTTAGAAGAACAAAGATGTGTCTATACTGAATACATTTGGGGAAATAGAAAATTCAACTTGAAATGCAAGAGATGAAGAATTCATCCATTGAAAAAATTTACAGATGAATGGTCTCTATGCTAAGGGTCTACTCTTTATAAACTACAATACAAATGTTGACGTCTTAAATTCTTGCCTAATAATCATTTAAGTTAATCATCTTGTAAGATTATTACATAATTACCTTATTAACAGTAGTTAAGTGTAAATATACTTTAAAATCATTATTAAGGAGATATTAGGCCTAAATTAACCATCTACACACGTAGCAACCTAACTCAAGTAGTATAAATGAATGTATGTACTAAGGAGAAAAATAATAAATCTTTGAGAATTCTCTAAATCATTGTATCACCTAATTGACTTGAGCATTAGAGTGAAATTATACAAGTATTCCTCTGAAGATAAATAAAACACTGAGATCAAAAATTGAAATAGAAGAAGACAAAGAAAAGAAAGATTGTCATTATATTAATCACTTGAGTTGATTTGGTCTTGCAAAAATAAAATATATTTTTATTACTTCTAAATTAACATGTGTATATAGAAATGCATAATAATTTTGAGAAAATAGATGTTCTAACCGTTGAGGTTTTTGGATCATTCTTGGCTAGCCTTAATCTAAGTTGTTTTTTCTCTTTACCAAGATTGTATTTATAATTTTTCTTCCAACGTATCCAAGGCCAGAATTCTAGCCCATTATTATTTTACCGAATCCTTGAATATTAGGTGATATGCATGATTGCGGATTTGGTTAAATATTTTGAATTTAGTGTCGAAATTTCGAATTAATGGTACATAACTTTGATATTTAATCAAATGTTTAAGATTTATAGCTGGGATATTAAATTAATTACACCTACTTTAAAAGATGGGATGGGTTATTCATTAGTAATTTAATTTTCATCCACTTTATGGAGGTGTTTCGCATGAAGTATGGGGCCCAAAAAATATGAACCATTTTGCTTTGCTATACGAACCCCCTCCAAGCTCAATTCACACCCTCTCTAGGCCCAGGAGGGGACACAAGCCCCCCAGCCTTAAGTCGAATAGATGTGGAGGCTTCTTAGGCCCATACTATAAGGGTTATTGAAGTCATTTTAAACGTGACATCTCCTTTACACGTGGCTCTTAGTGATTTTTTAGAAGCTTTTTGGATATGTCATTCAGCATATGATTTTTTTGATGTTCGGTCGATGGTTACACCCTTTCAAAAGTCGATTTTATCATTTCATCATTCAGAGGCCAAAAAAGGGTTATACCCTTTCGTAAGTTGCTTTCACTAATTTTCCATTCGGAGGCCTACCAACCTTTAACCTCCACCTGTTCCCTAGAAAATCCTACTAATAGTCATTAAATCTTCGCAGTTGTTCTTTTGGTATCTACAGTTCTAGGAATGTGTCCCAAAACATCAAGTCGGTGGAGCTTTCCTAATTAATCAACACTCGGTGCATATTCCTTCCCATTAATATGAGTGACAATATTATGGGATTGTCTTCGTGTGGCACAACATCTGCCATATCGGCTGCCGAGAATGTTATGTTGGCATATCCTGAATTTATCTTTTGGCTACAATCAACACTGAAGAGGAATATCTCTTTCTTCCCAAGCTGGTAGCCCCTCCTCCCACGAATCCCCCTGAATGGTGTTCAAGTCCCCAGAGTTGGTCGCTCATGTTGTTCATTCTCTGAGCAATTTGGTGGCATGCTTCCAGCCTTTCTATTTTTATGAGCTGGCTCTAAATAGTCATCTAATATCCCTTCTTCAACCAATTTGGCAAGTTTCCTCCCAAGGTGAAACAACTGGTAGCATGTCCCTTAGTTTGATGACAGTCACACCATTCATCCATGTTATGGCCGATCAGTCTATTAGAGACTTTGGGAAACCTTAACTTATTTTCCACCTTTGGATCTTTCAATGACTCCTTTTTTGTTACGTTAAAGCTTGGGTAGTTGAATTTGTCTCTGCCCATCCTTGGAGTTCCTTCTCTTCTTGAGGTTTGAGTGGCGTAGGGCACATATCGTCACTAGTCTCTCCTAAACATCACTCGCCATCCATCCTTCCGCAAATTGCTTTCTCATAAGTGATGGTGATGCTTGATTAGAGGGCACCTCTCCTCTGACCACTTTTTCTTCATGACTTCTTCTCCTTCGATATGTGTAGTTGCTCTCCTCCGTACTCTGCCATGGTTTTCGCCTTATCCTATAAAAGGGACTCGCTGAAAGGATTGGCACACAATCCCTTCACAAATGCTTCCACAAAAATGTCCTCATTATGGGGTTAATCTTTATTATGACATTGCAGAAATGACTAAGGTAGGTCCTTAATGTCTCCTTGATGTCGCAAATAAGTATGTCAATTTTGGTGGTTTTACCTTATTAGTAGCAATTGCTGAAGAAATAGTTGTGAAAACGTGTCAAACGAGTTGATAGTGGTGTCTAGGATTCCACTAAACCACTGAAGTGTTGTTCTCATTAAGGTACACATGAACATTTTACATCGAACCGCATCAGATGCCCCCGAGATAAGCATTTGCACCTTGAAAGTTTTAAGATAGACTTCTCAGTCACCTATTCCCAAGTAAGGAGCCATTTTTGGCTCCATGTAGTGAGGGGGTACTTGCTCCTCCATGATCGCTTGGGTGAAAGGCTACAGATCCACTAACATTTTAGGTACTCGCAACACCTTTGTTTTTGCATTTAGCTTTTTCTCTCGTAAAGTGGGTTGCAATTCTTCATTTGCCCTCTACTGTTCCTCACGCACTCTTAAAGTTTCTTCCATCTGATGGTGTGCCTCATCTACCTCTTCTCCCAACTGTTCCTATTCAACATGAGCCTCTGCCCTCTTGGCTCTCAATTCTTCTGCATATTTTCTGAATTTTTCGTCGTTACGTTGTAGCTCATTCATCGTTTCCATTATCTGCTGGAGAGTTGGTGCATCATCATCTCATAGAGATGATGTTTGTTTCTGATATTTTTTCCATCTCGGAAATCAATTTCCAAGAAGATTTTTGGTGTATGATCCTTTTGATGTGGTGTTAGAAAAGTTTTACCTAACGCTTGAATGAACATCAATTTATTATGGTCGCTGAGATTTTGAATATTTTTTACTAGTCCAAATTTGAGTTTTTTTTTTTTCTTACCAAACTTGTATTTATTATTTTTATTCAAAACATTCAAGGCGAGAATTTTAACCCATTATTCTTTTACTCCATTCCTAAATATTAACTGATAATATTTATCTTTGATAAAGATTTAAATAAGACAATCACGTAAGTTAATATAATAAAGAAAACAATAACTTACAGAATAATATTATTGTTTTAAAGTATAGATAAATCCATAGTTTCACACTGAATAATCTAGTTTTTCTATATAAAACTGATAATCTAGACAGCTAATAAATGCTTAATTACTTGCTTGATAAGTTCAATATTGTTTGATACGTTACCTCAAAAAATCACGGATTACATTACATAGATGAAGAATCATGAGTCTTCTCCATCCCATCAATGATCAAAAGTTTCAAAGGTGTGGAAATATTAGAATAGCATACACTGACTACAATACAAAGAAAAATCATGAAGCCAGTGAGATGCAAACTCATTCATTGAAACCGTTCAAACTAAATTAGAACACTTTAACTGACCTCACCTCACAAAGAACACAGACAAGATTGATTGTCTATGAAGCCGTCGCATTCACACATAGTTGGTTTGGCACCGACTATATAATATTCCAATAATTACTTCAATTTCAAAATTAACATCTCTTTTAATTAATTTTCTTTTTCTCAATTTAGAAAAAGAATAACGATATTTTTTCATTTTGGAAAATCAAAATAGTAGTTTATTAAACATAGCTAACAATGTAATTAATGATATATATCCTTTTAATTAGATTAACATTTGTTAATTTTGGTACTTAATTTTTAGTTTATAGATATTATATTAAGTTTATAACAAAGAATAATACATTATTCTAAATATTAGTTTATTAATAAATAAAATTGCTATACATTTTTAATAAATATAATGAATGTTAGTAGTATAATGCATACATTTAGGATATTTATATTAATAGTTTGATTTTATTAAAGGAAATCCTATCAGCAAAGATTTTCTTTTATTCCATGTGGTGTCATTTTATTGACTTCTTTTATTTTTTTTATATACATATTACGAAGAAAATAAAAAAAACAAAAATGAATGTTACTTTTTATTTATATTTCTGTAGTGATTTTTTATTGTCTTGTATCATAAATATCTTTATTTAAAAACTTCACTTAATGTGTTGCTATTCTAAATGTTCTCTTTCAATATATATTTTTACTAAAAAAAAATTATCTTGTTCTTGACTAAGATTAGGTAGTGTTATATTATACCATGACTTTTTCACCTACTAAAATAATCTCTCTCATAATGTGAATTAGGTCTTCAAGTTTTATTTTTGTATTAATTTTTCAAAAGTAAATCCATACTTTCCATTTTTCTTTTGCTACTACTTAAAATAAGAATGAAAATAAAATAGAAAAAAAAAACAGTAATTAACGAGAAGAATAATTTTGCAAAGTAATAAAAAAATTGATGAAATGCTAAAACTTTGAAACAAAAAATACATGTTAATATTATCTCTATAATGTTTTGATATTAATATTGAAAAATTGTTTCAAGCCTCGAAAGAAATGTGGATATCAAGAAAATAAAGAAAGATGTCGTTAGAAACAAAATAAACTAAAAATATTAATTTTGTATAGTACTATTATATATAAATAAAGAGGGAGATATTATAAAATAATGGTTATAGCTTTATAAATTTGGAAATATAAAAAAAAACCACCTTTGAAAGACTTGAAGTAAATTATCTTGTGGTCCTAACATCCTTGCTTATTACAGTTTATGTTAATAAAGAATGACTCACAAATCATTATAAAAAAACAAGTATAAAAAGAATAGGTAAAAAATAGGCCTAAGACAGTGGCTTCAATGGCCTTTCAACAGTAACAGTGGTTCTGCTTCAAAACAACGACACGTGCTATGGTGTAGGAGCCTAAGCCTATGTATACGATTACGAGATAATTAACATATAAATAGAGATTGATTGAGGTTGAATTCCTCTTGCATTAATGCTATAAACTCTTAACAATAGTAGTAAGATAATCTTCTTAAATCTAAACTTTATTTTATCACTAAAATTATTAAGAACATGAAACCTATTCTTATACATTAGTATTTTATGTCCTATCAATTAATAAAAATAAATAAATTGATGAAACACTTGATATGTTCCAACCTGTATACAAAGATCAAAAATAGATACGAAAAAATAAAATAAAATATAAATCATTTCATAACCTTTTTTATATCCAAAACATATAACTTGAAAATAACATGTTTAATTTTACTAAAAAGGTTTAATCCTTCTTTCAAAATCTAACATCAAAACATATAACCTATATCTGTATCATTTCTATTGTAAATGTTAAAAGAAAATATCTTTTGATAGAAAAAATAAAATATTTAATTAAAAATCGTTTAAGTTCGATAAATTCATTCATATATTATAAAATTTATATTTCACTCAATCATTAAACCAATTACTTCCGAATTATTTAAATCCATTCCATATTTCAAAATCATTTAATAAGCGTCGCACATATAAACTAACAAGTATAGAATTATAGATAAAACTAAAGCTGCATGGATCTGCATCCAAGGTTAGTTCATCCTACAAAATATATATTCGCACATCATATCATCAATCCTTAACATGAACATAATCAATAATCTAACTTATCTTACACTGATCCCCATTTGTGTCAAATAGCATATTCAGGTTGTTCTCCGATAGTAGAGGCAGGACCACTAAACCCCATGAGTTAACAAAAAAAGAAGTATCTCGACTTTCAAGCTTAATTAGTTAAATTTATCTAGGGTTCTCATCTTTTCACAGGAGAAAGGTTAGTTTATTGATCACTTCATTTAACACTATAGATGAATTTTATATATATAGATAGATGCCTACCTCAGCTCAGAATTATTTAATAGTAGTAGTAGTATAAAAGTAATGATGATGATGATGAAATGTCACTATTGTTTTCATAGTCATATCACTATAAAAAGATAAAATTATGTGAGGTGATTTTGGTAATGATGTTAGTATTAAACTGGGGCATTACGGGGTAAGTGGCAACAACACAGGTAGTGGCTCCCTCGAGTATAGACATGTATTTATGTAGGAAAAGGTGAGCATCTTGGGGTTGGGGGAGAATCAAAGGGAAGTATTGGTCAACAATGAATGGTTGAAATTAAGAGAAGGAATTAGGGTTCAACATCTAGGGTTGGTCGCCTCTCAATGTGAGACAGCTACTTTTTTAGGGTTTTATTTTCTTTAGCAACGCACGTTTGCGTGTCAACTTGTTTCTATGTACTGCGGAAAATGACACACACTTGTTTTGGTTGATGGCTTACATGTGCAGCTTTTGCCACCAGTGCATTGCACCTGTCAAAAGGGTTACAACTCACATTCTTCTTAATTATCTCCTTCCCATTTTATGAGATTCCATCGGAAACATATATCACTAAATTGTATATAATATATATATATATATATATATATATATTATTTTGTAAGTTACTTTTTTATATTGAATTAGTATAATATTATTATAATGGTATCAATAAAAAATTGGGAAAATACTAAATAGACAAACAAGAATGAAATAAAAGTCTTTTTCACTTAAGAGAATGATACTATTTTCAATTCAAAACTTTAAAATATTGGGTGTGTTAGTCTTTTTTTTTATATATTGTTCAACTTTTTTAATCTTACTCAATGTGCAACTTAGACTCATTTTTGAATACTCAAACATCACATATATTTAATTTCATATTTGATAAATATCGACTAAAAGTATATTATTATATTATAATTTATTAATAGAATGTAAAACTTATAAAGCTAGTTAATTTAAGGAGTTGAACAATATAAATTTAAAGAATTTGATTTCTTATTGAGTATAATTAGCGTAGAGTGATTGAGAAATAATTATGTTATTGATATCTTATCAATAATTTTGTTTGAGATATTTTAAATTAGTTTAAAGATTAAATTTAGTTTTATAATATATTTGTTTTTTTTATTTTTTAATATACATTTTATTATT